>Ga0210408_10000035_pt1 | contig 202538 bp, 155 predicted proteins | sample IncBWH4MmetaG_FD_155471 | JGI IMG/M metagenome (GOLD analysis project Ga0210408, IMG submission 155471) | Forest soil microbial communities from Barre Woods Harvard Forest LTER site, Petersham, Massachusetts, United States - Inc-BW-H-4-M | ecosystem: Environmental > Terrestrial > Soil >...
ACTCGCTTTCCAACTCCGCCTAGCTCATCTGCTCGACGAACAAATCGCGAATCGCCCATGCAAAACCCATAGCTCCCACCGCGTCCGCCGCGCCAGCGGCTTCGTACAAATCCCCCTATCGCAAGTGGGCCGGCGGGATGCTCTTCCGCTCACCCCGAATGTTTCGCGCCGGCCCACTTGTCGATAGGGATCTAAGATTTTGCAACAGCCTGCGCTGCTATTGGGGCATGCTGGTTAGAATGAGCAAAGTCAAATGTGAAATTCCTTCCGAGCTATCCAGGTGACGTTTTCGTTCGGCCGTACGATGGCAACGTCGATTGACCCGCCAACGCCAGCGACGTCACCTGGTTGCATCGCAATTCCCGCAGTGAATTTTTGGATCGTCGTCGTGACCTGAATCATTGCAACCGCAAAGTCGATGGCATCCTGAATCGACATCGTGTTCCAATAGATGGCGTAGTTGACGCCATCAAGTTGTTGTCTCGCAGTTCCAGCTTGATTAGCTGACTGTAGTAGTGGAAGATCCAAGATCCTGAAATCGTAGCCGTTTACAATCCTTGCGACGACATCGACTTGGCCGATCCACCACGGTCCGGGATCGTCAGTAGTCCGAGCAGCCATCGGCGGAGTTGTTGACGGAATATTAACTCCGTAGACCTGCCCGAGTGTGCTTCCCGGATCGTAGCCCGCGACAATGAAATTAAGAGCGAATTGTCCAGCGGGCAACGCTGAGTTCGGAAGATTGGAAATGTGACTTTGATAGACGGAATTAAAGTGAGTCCAGAGCTGGGTCGCGATCTCTTGCACCGTGGAGTTTGCTGGAATGCTCGGTTTGAAAGTTTCAACGAGGCTCGATATGTTCCGCTGGATGGCGGATCCTTGCGACTGCAGGAATGCCCATCCCGCTGTTGCTGCGAGCACTGTTTCCGATAATTGAAACACCTTCACGGCGCTATCCGATGCGATGCGATTGACGCCTCCAATGATTTGTGTTTGGCGGCTTTCACCAGCTATGACAATTCCCTCGGGGACAGCGACCGATATACATAGACTCATTCGACGACCTCCCTAGAGCTGTACCTCGCGGGAAAACCAAGCATGATTTCACCTCGACTGCGAGCGACGGGTAGGACGACCTGTTCCCGAAGAGTCCGAAACCGGCGTTTTGAGTGTAATCAGGATATTTCAACAGCTACGCTTGTTTTTTGATCGCCTTCGTGGATAAGGCGGCGATGTGCCTCATCGCAGAGGCGACCACAAACACCACTGACCAGCCAAAGCAGAGCATGCCCTGTAGAACATCCCCAACAGGATTTCCCGTGGGGCGATGCCTCATCACGAACACTCCGCCACCAAGGAGCAGGGTCGCGAAGGCCAGCAGCAATAGAGTCCCGAGCACTCGCCAAATAGTCGTCGGAGTCTGCGGATGCATCTGTGAACTTCTATGACGGTCAAGAAACAGCCCGACTGTGAACCAGAGCAAGACAACCCCAGTGAAAAACAGAAGCTGTCCCGCACCGATACCAAAGAGTGTCGGCGGAGCATGATCAATTCTGTAGATGGGTAGCGTTGCTATGCACAGACCTTTAAAGATCACGGCTGGTGCGTTTAGCCCAAGGTAGGCCAATGTAACAGTAGAAACGATGGGATATTCGTGCTTTGGAGGTTGCTTAGCATCAACGTGGCTTTGCCAGAGCGCAACTGGAAAATCGAAGCACAGGATCAAAATCGGAAGAATAACTGCTAACCGCAATTTGGGCATTGCTTGTTCCTACCGCTATTGGACACCGCCGCCGCACACTTCGCAGCTTACGGGCGTAACTGTTTAAATCAGGCGTTAGCACTCAAATTTCGATTTCCTTCGATTACGTCCACATGTGAGCGTTTGCTAGCTACCCCTTGCCCACGCGCCCCCGCGCCGCAGCCAACAAGGGAGACGCACTGACATGGACATCGAGAAATGATGTGAGCTGGATTTGAGCTGATCTGAGGCTGATCAAAGAGATCAATTGCCCAGAAATCACCCACCTCGCAAGTGTGTACATCTCGACATCACATACACATATACCCCCTAAGCCTTTGACGGGGTGAGAACAGGACGGGAGGGAATATGCACCCCCGTCAACTGCATTGTCCCGTGCTATTATTTCGCTCTTTACAAAACAGGAGAAGGTATCGGTGACTCCCGTAGCCCTGCTTTGCTCAACGATCTAGGTTCTTCACAGCGTGAAACCAGCGACGTTAAGGGACAACCCTGCAATGGACATTCTGAAAGAAAACGTGTCATTTGATGAAGTCCTGGCGCATTACCGCCAAGAACATAGCGGTTGGGAAGGTTATGCAATCGGTTTGGATTATCTCAACGCCTCCAATAAGCGGTACCAAGGCAAGTGGACCCTGGTGCTTCTCTCTAGCGCCGACATTGCGGGCGTGATGCTTCCATCCCATAACCACCCCATTGAAGTGATTCCGCCCTCGGGGCTATCTGTATCTGACGCCGCACAGAGATTGAAATCGCTGCCGAAGGATCAAATGTCGAATTGCTGGAAAAGAATCTGCGGAATCAATGAGCGTGACTTTTCACAGATGCACCTAGCTCTGGAAATTGAAAACGGCATGCTCAAGCACGTAGACGGCGTTCATCGGCTTCTTTCGTATGTGTATTTCCAGAAAGGCGATACAGTCCATGCTTATGTAGCGGGCAAACTCCACGCGGAACGCTGAATTGCTTTGGAGTGTGCACCACTCTTTGATGGAATATGGCCCCCTGGGCTTCGGGCGTCCAGACTGTTAGGTGACGACTGATCCGAGATTTAGGAGTCGGCAGTCGCGGAACTCTTTTGCGTCTTCGTATTCCCGATTCCGTTGAAAGACCGACACTCGCAATACGTGGGCTAGCCGTAGTCCAGTCGTTTCCAAATAATCATTAAGCCAGGCGGGGTCGTACAACGCATACTGGCCAGTTAATTCATATTCGCCCTCAGAGATTCGTTCTAGATTCCCAATCCTCCAGTCGTGCCCCTCAAAGAGGCGACGGCCCTTACTTTCATAGAACCAACCCGCCGCGTCGTGAGCGACAGAAGCGTCTTTCACCAAAAGGTTGAGAGTTGGAAAGAACGGCGGATGCATTCCTCTCCAGTACTGCCAAGTGTTAATGTTCAGCAGCCTTACACCAGCGACAAGCGGATACACTTCAACGCCTCCAATCATCGCTTTTTGATGGTAGAGAGGAATCCACTGATCGATGTCTGGCCCGTCGAACACAGTAATCAGGTGCTCGGCGAGTGGATATTTCATCCACATTGTCTGCTTCAGTAGGCGATGAATCCTATTGCAGACATCACCGATCGGACCGCGTATTGAATACGCGAATGGCAGAAGTGAAAAATAACTGCGGGTTCCTTGAGTTGCTGGGACAACAGCGCCCTCAGCCGCAAGTATCTGACGCTTGCCCACCCTGAGTTCAAGAAGGTGACTGCACTGATCCCATTCGGCAAGGGTAGTTATTTCCTTCGCGTCCGGGTCAGAATGTGGCCACCAGTCAGGGGGAGCACCGGTCTCGATATCCCAGAGCGAGAGGTCAATCGGGCACACCTTCATGGAGTATTCGACAAACTCTTCTCTGGACAGAAGTTGTTGAAGATGAAACCAAGCCACACACCTCAAGAAGCCCGATTTGAATACTTCTCCAACCCTCGACGAGGCGCCTGCGAGATTGCCCTTTCGTCCCGACCCTCCTGTGTACCTAGAAACATCGCCTATTTCCTCTGGAATCCCGAGAGACTTCATAAGTCTTTCGCATTCCCATCCCCACAACTGTGTAAAATTTATTTTCGTCTCTTCAGAAATCTTCTCGGCGATATCCGCGAAGTACGGCGGCAAAAAAGCACGACGATATCGTGTAAAGAACAGAGGAGGGGTGAAGGTAGAGGGGCACTCTGCCAAAACCTCCAAGTCACGGTATTTGTTCAATCCAGACTCGAACATCAGAATTCCGATAAAAGTGTTTCCGAGATCTCGGAGGGCGTTTGGATGGCCTGCTTTATCTTCTCGGTGGGGGCATTCCAGCCCTTTCGGGAGGCCCTTACCATTGGGAGAAGCCAAATCACCGTCCTACTTTCCAGTCTCTCCGAGGTCAGCCCTTTCAATAGCGCCGTCAACGTCAATTCTTCCGTCTGAGACTTGCATAGCAGCTCTGCAAGTTGCCCCGAAGCCCGCTCGCGAACAACAGGTCCTATCCAAAATGCTCTGGCAATGAGAGAATCTAGTGCGTTGTCTGATGAATCAAACCAGTTAATCTCTGGTATTGCCAAATTTGCCATCAGCTCTTCAATAAAAGTCAGGTCGGCCTCGACCAAAGACTCAGCCTGTTCAAGCTGCCCAAACCGCACTAAGAAATCCACACCTGGCGATGCGGGTATAAACGTCATCTTGCGCAGAGGCGTGCCATACATCGATGTCTTGCATGTCCGATGGACATAGTCGATCCATCTATCCGGATAGCGGTTCTGTAGTTCTGACCATATCCTCTCTCGCTGCTTCGGGCTGTACGCAAATCGTGACCAAGCATACGATTGCGTGGCGGCCATGCAAAGACACTGAAATCCCTCCTCTTGACCGTCAAATTCTTCGGCAAATGGAACCATCTCCAGGAGCAGTTCGTGGTCAACGATGTAGTAATCGCGCTCACGCATCCAATTTCGCAATGCTTTGTATGCGGCTTCAACATTTCCATCCTGCACTTGTTTTGCGAACCAAGTGCGTGAAAACTTGTGCTGCTCGTAGGGTGGGTCCAGCTTGTTTAAATATTCCCCTACCTGTTCCGGATTGATCTCGGGTTGCTCATCGCTTTTTGAGTCTTCGGGTGGAGTTTCACTAGAGACTGGGTTAAAGCCAACCAGAGGGATAGGAGAGGACGGCACCTTAATAAGATTCCAAACCGTCTCGGCATCTTTGTCGCCGTTCTTAACCCTCCCTTCGAGCACAGACCGAGATTCTTCATCGATAGAAGTCGCGGCGAGTGCCGCTTCAAACGGATCACTCAGATCTGCGACACGAAGTACCTTTGCAAACATCTGTTCAGCCCAATAAACATCTTCTTCGCTGCACATCCCAACGTACATGGAGTGCAATACATCTTGACATGCGCTCTCGCAGGCATCCGCAACCTGGAGGACAACATTGCCAGTCTCATCTCCATCTGTAAAGTTCCCTGCTTGCTTTGCAATTGGCGCTATCCTTGAAAGCCATCCTCGCCCTTTGGTTGAACCAGCTGGTTGACACTGAGCGATTGCCTCAACATCGAGGTATAACGACATGTCTTTGTGGTAGCCGTATCCAAGCGCATTGGAGATCGCCATCCGTAGTGACGTTTTACATGCATCGTACTGAGCTGTTCGAAAAGCGATCTTCGCCAACTCTACATAGTGTTGCGCGCGCTCGGGGAACGTTTCGATTCTGTTGGCCCACTCCTTAGTATCTCTCTCCAAGAAAACTGCGATCGCAGCGTCACCGAGGACGGCAGGCTTCACCTTAAGCAATATCTCCACGATACCGTAGGAGTCTCTTAATTCGGCTAGAGATCGAAGCTCCTCGATGAATGCGGCATCGATCTGCTGTGTTTTGCGGCCTAGTCGAAGGCTTGCAAACACCACGCAGATTTCGATGAGTGCATTTCGATACGCTTTTGAAATGCCCCACCATTCTCGGTGTTCTGGAAACAGAAATGGCGGCACGTCAGTCAGCAGTGCAAAAAAACCTGCTGACGGTCCTGAATCGGCACTAGCCAGAAGTGACCCGTGATCGAATCCGACTTGTCCAACCGCTGCATAAGCCCTATGTGCCCAGGTGTCTTCATCCAGACTGTCTCGCCATTTGTCGAACATGGAGTTCTGCTGCAGCGCGCCTGCAAGCATTGATTCATAGTAAATACTAAGAAATTGATGGGTGATCCGAAACTCCTCAGAGGTGTCATATTCTTTTGCTGTGACCGGCAGATCGCCTAGCAACGGGAGAGCAGGAACGATACCGGGCGTGTTTTCAACTAGGACCGCATATAGCCGTCGCCAGACTCCGGTTGACGTTAGTTCAACGTTCACAACGGGTGTCCGTGCAGAGAAGAGTGCGGCTTTATATATACGATCCACTACCGAGGGATGCACGTCCTTCCACTCGCTTTCCCCAAGAATTCGCTTGAGTATGGTGACTTGGCTTCCCTCGATGAGTGAATCGATATAGCGATTGAGCAACTCAACGCGTTTAGCATCGTCTTTAACGGTTGCTACGAACGCAAGAACTCGCTCATGCCGTACTCTTGCTTTCGCTGCCATGACGATCAGTGAATGCGCGTTTTTGTCATATTCATTTTCGGCCCGCCCAAGCATAGATTTTCGCTTGCGATCAAAGCGGCTATTCAACTCTGAGATTATTTCCCAAAGACTGTCTTTATCTCCGGTCGCAGCGAGATCAGTTCCTAGTTCGAGCAGGAAATCTGGTGAACGGGCCTGAATCTCTGTTAGGAGCGAAGCCCGATCAACGGAGGTTTTATTCTTCAAGCGACGGACTAGCACGTCAATGGAGTCCCAGACATCCTCGTTTGAACTCCAGCTATCCTGTAGATACAGACTCAATTGACCGTAATATAGTGCGCGGTCGAAAGCGACTTTTTCCATCGCTGCATGTGTTGCCCAGTCAAGCTGGTCTACGATTTGGCTCGATGGTCTGGCGTCGAAGACGGCCTGAATGAGCCAGTCTCGATTGACCGTTTGCAATAGCGGTTCTGCGTTGCCTTGGAAGTACAGAATTCGGTTCAAATGCGCCCATCGCAGGTTCTCGGGTCCTTTTCCTTGCAACCAGCTAACGAGTTTGCGGAGTAAAGAATCTTTAAGGGTCTCATACTCTTTACTCCTGCGAATGAACTCGCCAAAGCTCGTATGAAATAGCTCAATGTTCTGTGAATCGTCATTCACGAATGGCCTGAGCGTTTCCAGAGCGCGGAGCAATTGCGGGCCAGGGACGCTCGGGGATTCCAATATTCCGACGATCTCCGTCGAGCTTACGGGAAAGGATGCCAATGCTAGCAACAAGGCTATTTCTTTGGTCGCCTCATCAGTGCTTACCCATAGTCGACTGTAAAAATCTTGCAGATCGCTTCCGAACGGCGGAACGCGCTCAATGTCGATTGGTCGAAAGTAGCCGGTTTGCTCTTCTTGCTTCAAAGCCTCCAAGACGTAGCGGCAATGAAGAGGGTGTCCACGTGTTGCCTCAAAGAAAGCCCACACAAATTCTTCCTTCTCATGTTCATGGAGGGTAAGCCAGTTCGTATTTGCTTCAAGCAGTTGCCCGCAAGCAGCGCGGTCGAAAGGTGGCACACGAATACGGTTCTGTTCGGAGATGTTATCTGAAAGAAGAAATGAGACCTTCTGTTCGTCGAGGGGCCTCGTTCCAAAAACGAGCCACAGACCAGCTCTGACGGGTAATAGATCTCGCAAGAATCTTTGAAGCTCTATGGCAGACGCCGAGCGCTCGACCTCATCCAATCCGTCCACGATAAGGACAAGGGTCTTTTCCTTTTGGACCAAAGATCTTGCTACGTCGCGAAGGATCGTGCCGAACTGAACTGGCTCAGGATTTAGATTTGGGAGACTATCGGCTACTTCGGTAATAAGCGCATTAAGAATCGATTCGGATGCCGCCTCAAAGTCCAGACGCACTAAACGTTCTGGGTCATCCCTTTGAATGAAGTAGTGGTGACGAATGCAATGAATTCCAGCTTCCAGAGTCCGCTGGTAAAGACTGCTCAAGAAAGTGCTCTTCCCCGACCCAGGCGACCCGTGAATGAGGATTGCCCCTCCTGTTACGTTTCTGAATTTGTCGATTAGCTCAGAAACTAGTTCTGGCTCTACCTGAACAAAGTCTTTTGGGAGGGAAAACACCTCATTAAGCGGGCGTGGAACGTTCCATCCTGCGGCAGCCCGCACGTCCGAGAGTTTTATGAATCCGTCAGCAGGTCGACGCTTTGCCCATTTTCTTGCAGCTTCCTCTAGGTCTCGAAATCCCGAGCTACTTATACCGAGCGCCTTTGCTCGAATTGATAAAGCTGTTCTTTGCGCTTCAATCTCCTGATAGTCAAACCTGAAAACTAGCTTCTCCAGGAAGCTTTCGACGAGGGATATTTTTTCAGTAGTTTGTTCCAGCAACGCAGTCCATTCTTCGGGGGCATCTGACTTTAGCTTTTTCGCGTCCAGGGTAAGCAAACCGGTGCCGCTATCTTTCTTCGTGAAACTCAGCAGCCCGTCTGATGCTGTACGGTTGGTCAGCAATTCTGCAAGCACATCGCTAAACCGCTGCTGCTGCATTGCGCCGACCCATGACTTGAACCACTTTTGAAGGAGAGAGTCTTTGGGACCTTTGCTCCCTTTTGGTCGGTCCAAGAGTTCTTCGAGGGAAATCTCGATGCGGGAAGTTCCTTCAACACCGGAATGTTTTATTTGTGACAGTGTGAGTTTAAGTTCTGGAGTGCAGCGAACCACGTCATCTAAGAATTCAAACTCATCTTCTTCAAATGCCACCCATTCGTATCGCTCGGGGTGTTCAAGCCATTCAATCAAAACGGCGACACCATATAGGTCTTGATACTCTAATCCTTCGCGAATTGAGCCGGTTCGAGTTAGCTGTTCTGCCATAAGAAGGTCTCAGAGAATCTATCGCCACTGCCAACAATAACAAAACCCGACTTATGGCAGATGCAAGATAGATCATCCACATACGCCGACGACCTGTGCCAGGGCCTGCCAATGCCTCGGGTGAGGGCAATAGCCTTTACGGATTTTGCACGCATACCATCTGGAAACTCCGATCGCTGAGCGAATCAGGGATATTGAAACGTCTGAGAGTAGGGGCTGAATTGTCTGCGAAAACAACTGCGAGGTTAGCCAAGATGGTTGGTCAGCCTGCTTCCAGGAATTCTGCGCGAGGGCGTTCTTTCGTGCCTTGATCGCTCGTTTAAGCTGAGCTTCTTGACCGTTTGCTGTTAGTCTGCCAATTCGAGCGGCATTAAGCATGTTCTTGGTTGCGTCGGCGATAGCGCAATGGGCGCAGCTCGCGCTTCGGTCCTGAATTTTCTTTCCACATCCAGGACAGAGACTGTCGGTTGGCTTTGTCACGCGCTCGCTTGTTTCAGATGAACCACCTTTAGCAGCGCGTCTGTGTGCCTGTGTCAAATGCGTGGGTGCCTGCGCACTCTGTGTTCGCCTCTGGGTTGTTGACCAGAATTGTTTAGCTATCCATTCTGCGACCGGAGCGACGGCGCGTCTCCAGGTGGATGCGGTCTCGGAAAGGCGAACCGCCAACGGAGCCATCAATCGACAATTGCCGTCCCGCTGTTCGAAAAACCATTCACGCTTTAATGGCTGACGGGTGATCCAATCAAGAAGGTACGAATCGACGGCGTAGCGAACCGGCTCCATAATGTCGCACGCGAGACTGTCCCGAGCTGGTGTGTCGACGTGGAGAACACCTAATCCCGGGTCCAGGCCAAGCGCAGCAGCGGCTAACCGGGACTCGGATTCTACAACGCAGTACAGATAGTTCAGAATTGCATTGGCTGGATTCGCGGCAAGTCGAGGCGATCCGGTCAGGGGAGAAACGCGCGCTCCAAAGCTGCGCCAATGATCCGGAACTCGCGGAAGGTCGCTCTTAGGGAAATTCACTGGCAATGTGCTCCACACAGACCAATAGGCGCGTGCAGCTTGTGACTCGATCAACCGAATTGTGGAGAGGCTGTCAGCTTGCTGTAGTTCTGCCATGTAACGTGCAATGATGTCGGCAGTCGAAGAGTCGAGAAGTTTATGGCGTGCGACCTGCTCTTGTCCAGAAAGCTTCTTGCCGATCAGATCCCGCGCGATCCGCAGACCTGCACCATTTGAAATTGAAAGACTTTGAGAACGCCGAAGTTTGGAATCCGAAGATCGAACCGGGCCGGTTGTCGCGAGCACTGAGCCGTCCCGATCGAGCATCACGAAGCTTGCGTCTTGGTCCGCTAGCCAGCGAAGCGCTGCAAGAGAGACCATGCCGTCTGAGCCAATGACGACGAGCCTTCGAAGACCATGTCCGACTCTCGGGAAACGCGCTCGACGACGATCCTTTGCAATTCCATCTTCAACGATAAGGTGTCCACGATCTACACGCACGCTTGTACCGTAACCGAACAGGGTAACTACGCCTTGCCGTGGATGTATTCCCGTTTGTGACATTGCACTTGTGTCCATGGGATTTCCCCTTCCTCACAAGAACCAGCCAGAGCGATCAATTCACGATGCGTTCTTCTTCCTCGAACAACAAATCTACGTTCGAGGGTCGACTGATGCGTTTCCAATACTCTCTCGTAATCGCAAACGGAAGGTCTCGCGTAGACACCCGTGGAGTCGCTTCTAGCGCTGTCTTGATGGACCACCGAAGGTAGTACCACTTCTCTTGCAGTTCCGACACGCCGAGCGATTTCTTGGCCTTCTGAGCTCGCAGCCATCTTTCAGCATGTCCGACAAGGTCCACCCTTCTAACGCAGGATCTAACGATCCGATCAATGGTCTTAAACAACTGCATCGACCGGCCGTCGGCACCAGGGGCAGGGTGGTTCTTGCATCGCTTGGCCGACTGTCTCCAGCCTATATACGGCAGACCGGCTAGGGCATTGGCGATGTTCAACGGGTTTAATCTGTAACGGTTGCTCTGGCAGAAGCGAACGAATTCCGCCCGAGCGAATGATGCTTCGCCATCACTCAAGAGATCCTGCATTTTCTTTTGCCGATCGCTTGCCGCCAAGTGCTCGGCGTCCGCTTCAGAAAATTTCTGTGCTCGCCTGGAGATTTGGTCCTGAACGATAGTCTTCTCAGCTTCCGAGAGATCGGGACTCAGCGCACGCTGAGCAACTTCGAGAGCTTGGCGGTATTTCTCACGCGCATCCCAAGTGCTGCGTGCCGCCTCATTCAATACACCAAGCTCACGTCTTTTGACAGTCAACCATTTTGGCGTTGCGGGAATGGACGATGGTCTCAAAAGACATTTGGCAATGTAGTGACTGCCGGTTGATTGATTGGGATTGTCCCAGACGCGAACAGTGTCAAGGACATCTGCTGGCTTCTTTATCCAAGGGACACGTTCTCCGACATCAGCCCAAGTCACTTCAAAGAGCCAGACCAAATGATCGCGTGCTCCCCAGAGTCTCCCGTCATCAATAGCGATTGGTCGCCCTGGCTGGGGTGCTGGCTTCTCTTGACTGAACAAACCCAAGATTTTTTCCGCCACATTATCATGCAAAGGCGCTACGCCATAATCTCCATGTAATTCATCCATTGTAGATCTCCATTGCCAACTAATACTTAGTTGTAGACATTTATTGCGCACATCAGACGATAACCATTTTATTTGTACTGTGTTACATTTTGCATCAATTACAAGCGGCGAGGTCAATTGTATGCGAAATGGCAAAAGAAGGCGAGGAAATAAGCAAGACACCTATAACCGCTCGCTCCACGTCCTGGCACGTATGCGCCGGACAGGCGCGAGCTTAACGGAAGCTGCACGGGAGGAACAGATCGACCCTCGGACGGTTCGCAAGTACCTGAAGACCGAATTGCGGGGACGTGGAAAGCCCACCAAGGTTGATCGCAGAAAACGGGACATGTTGATACCAACGACTGTCGGCAATGCTCCCGTCACATTGAAGGGCTCCAAGCAAGCCTCTGATCTGGGCAAATACATGTCAGCGGTCGGCAAGTACCTCCGAACGGGTGATGTTGAAGGCTTAGGGAAGTTCGAAGGAAAGTCGATCGGAGGACACGCCCTGATCACTGACCCCGATCTTCTGAGTTCTCTGGCGCAGGCGGGTGCGTTAACCCTGGACGAAATCTACGCGGTCCCGGAGGCATCGGCATGATGGACAAAAAACCGATCGAGACTGCGCGCAGAAGAACTCGGCGCTTGGAGCAAGGACGGTGCTTGCTTTGCGGGAGAACAGGTTTCCTTATCGAGCAAGACCATACAGCTGGTCAGAACCACGATGAGTTTCTGACGGCTCCACTCTGCCTAGCGTGCCATGCAATGGTGACGGAACTTCGCCGTCGAGCAGATGCGGACATGCGTGCTCAGCGGAACCTCAGGCTGACCGTCAAGTGTGCGCTTAACGCGACAGCGGTGTTCCTTCGAATGCTCGCCGACGCAATGCATCGATGGGCCCAACTTCTTTCTGAAGAGGAGAGCTTGCCATGAATCACGGAATTTTTCTTCGCTGTCACACCTGCATCCTGGACGAGGAAACTGTAGAGAAGAGCGGAAAAAAGAAACAAGATCCGCTTCCGAAGTATGTTCTCGTTCTCGACACCGAGACTACAACAGACGCACTCCAGACCTTAAATTTCGGTGTCTATCAGTTTTGCGAATTGACAATCGAAGGCAAATATCGGTGCCTGGAGGAAGGAATCTTCTATGGCGACGAACTAGGGCCCAAGCAGCAAGGCGTACTGCGCGCTTACGTCGCTGAGCAAAACGAGAAACGGACTAAAAACGAATTGAAACTCAGGCTTTACGAACGCCGCGTATTTGTCGAGAAAGTGATGTACACGGCGGTTCAGGCTGGAGCCGCAATTGTCGCTTTCAATTTGCCTTTCGATCTGTCGCGGCTCGCTGTCGAATACCGGGTAGCACGCGGAGCGGGAGGACGAGGTTGGAGTTTTGTCGTCTTTCGCTACAAGAATAAGTCGAAAGGTGAATGGGTTCCGAACACGTTCCGCCCTCGCATCCAACTTCGCCCAAAGGACTCGAAAGCTGCTTTCATTCGATTGGCGGGAGGAGACATGGATCAACCGTATCGAGTCGGTCGGTTCCTCGATCTCAAAACGTTGGTCTGGGCTCTTCGAAATAGGAGTCTGAGCCTTGACAGTGCCTGCCGCGAATTCAAGGTGCCCGGCAAACTCGACAACTACGTTCCAAGTGGTAAAGTCACGCCGAAAGAGATCAAGTATTGCAGACAAGACGTACGTGCGACCGTGGGATTGCTGAATGCACTAATCGCGGAATTCGAAAACTATCCTCTGGGCGACCTTCCACCGGAAAGAGCCTACTCAGCTGCTTCCATCGCGAAAGCCTTCTTGAAAACGATGGGGGTTATCTCGCCACAGCAAAAATTCCGACTCGACAACCAGACGAACGGCATCTGCATGCAGGCGTACTACGGCGGACGCGCGGAAATTCGTATCCGTCACACTCCTGTCCCGGTTGTGTATACGGATTTCACAAGCCAGTACCCGACGGTCAACACGCTTTTAGGTTTGTGGCGAGTGCTAACCGCAGAACGGGTACAAATACGAGACGCTACGGATGAAATCCGAGCCCTTTTGCAATCAGTCACGCCCGATAGTCTGCTTGATCAGAGGACTTGGACTAAGCTGGCATTCTTCGCATTGATCCAGCCTGAAGCAGACATTTTTCCGGTTCGAACGATATATGGAGACGGACAGACAGGCGATCAGACGAACATAGGACTGAATCCGCTCACGTCAAATGCGCCGGTTTGGTCGGCGGGTCCTGACGTTGTCGGATCAGCACTAACAACGGGAAAACCACCGAAGATTTTGCGAGCCATTCGGATCGAACCGGTAGGCGTTCAGAAGAGCATGAAATCCGTTACGTTGGGAACAGGCTCGATCGATCCCTATTCGGATGATTTCTTTCGCAAAGTTATTGAAGAGCGAAAAGGAAAACAGAAAAGCGATCCTCTCTATTATTTCCTCAAAATCCTGGCGAATGCCGGATGCTATGGAATCTATGCCGAAGTCAACAAACTCCAAGTTGGAAAGAACAAGGCAAAGAAAATCGGGATCTTTTCGGGAGAACTGAGCGGGACTGAACGAACCTGCGTCATGGAAGTGCCGGGTCCGTGGTATTTCCCACCTGTGGCGTCTCTGATAACAGCAGGCGGAAGATTGCTTCTGGCCATGTTGGAACGGATGGTTGCAGATGCAGGCGGAACTTATCTCATGTGCGACACCGATTCGATGGCCATCGTGTCGTCGGAACAGGGCGGACTAGTCCGATGCAATGGCGGCTCGCATCGCATGTCGGATGGAAGTGATGCCATCAAAGCATTGACATGGAAAAAGGTTCGGGAAATTGTCGATCGATTCGAGGCTTTGAATCCTTACGACAAGAGGGTAATTCCGGGCTCAATCCTGAACATTGTCCAAGAGCTCAATTTCGATTCGGAAAGTCGACAGCGGCAACTGTACGGCTACGGCATTTCTGCAAAACGCTACGCTCTGTACACCAAAGAGAAATCTGGAATTCACCTCATCAAAGTGAGTGAGCACGGTCTCGGGCTCTACTATCGCCCAAAAGAGGGACGTGATCCTGAGTGTGAGGTCGCGACGTGGATTAAGGAAGGTTGGCAATGGATGTTGAACGAAGCTCTTGGATTCCGCAGTCACAAGCCGAAATGGTTTGGTCTTCCGGTTATGAGACGGATCGCCATCAGCACACCCAACGTCATGGCAGCATTGCGCCGATTACGTCGTGATCAAGCCCGACCTTACAATTTTGCACTCTCGCCAGTTCTGGTGAACCTGAGCAATGTTCCGCTCACGCTGCTGGCTCCATTCGAAAAAGACTCATCCCAATGGCTGAAATTGCCTCATGTGAACATTCATGACGGCACAACCCACAGTTTGGAGAACCCGACCGTACCGATCGTAGTGCAAACCTTTGACATGGTATTCAAGCAGTATCATGGCCATCGCGAAGCTAAGAGTTCCGCGCCGGATCGAAGCCGCTGCAAACCCGATACGGCTGGTCTGCTAAAGCGATATCCGGTGACAGCAACAAGTTTTCATCTGATCGGCAAAGAAACTGAGCGAGGCTGGGAACAGAACGACGATGTGAGTACACTCATGCCCTCGCTAGTGCGATACGGTTCTGATACCGGAATTGCCAATGAGCAACTCAGAAAACGGCTACTTGAAATACCACTAGCCTTCTTGGAATTCGAAACCGGATTGAGTCGGCATACGATCGTGCGAGCACGAAGAGGACAGCCCGTGCATTTGAGATCAATGCGACTTTTGCAGCGTTCTATCAAATTAGTCCCTCCGCAAAAAAATCGGAACTCCCTCGGCGCCCGCATGTGCAGTAAAATACCGCGACCGAGTTAGACTGCGTTCCATTTCTCTGTCCTGGGGGAGTTATGAATGATCACACAACCATCGTGTCTGTGAAATTGCCAAACGGTGCAATTGTTGGCGTGGAGGCAACCGTCATTGGAGATCTGGCAGAGGGCGTGGCACCACAAGAAGATCGACGAATCGCACTGCATCTACCATCCCTAGATGCGGTAACAAACGCTATAGAAGGGATGGCATCCGTTCTCTGGGAGTCATTGAAAAAGGTCGGCCCACAAAAGGCAACAATTGAATTCGGCTTCGAGATTGGTGTAGCAAACGGTGAACTCACGGGCTATTTTGTTAAAGGAACAGGAAAGACGAACTTGAAGGTGACTTTGGAGTGGAGCGGCGATCAAGAGAAGTAAAATGCGTCCCAGTGTTAAAGACCTCAATGATCTTCTCTCTGCCTGTACCGTAAAGCTGGTCTCCGGCACTAGCGTCGGGACTGGATTCTTTGTCGCACCTGGCAAGGTGCTGACATGCGCTCACGTAATCGAAAGCTCCAAAGTGGCTTTACAGCCATACTGGAAGGGAAGCCTACTCGAAGTTGAGAAGATCGCGACAACGCTCGGGCCGGATGGCCAAGGTCCAGACCTCGCGTTGATCACGCTTAAGGATCCACCGCAACACGCTTGTTGCATCCTCGGAGCCGACTATCCGCAGGTGGAAGATACTCTAGTCACCCTGGGCTACACCTCAGATTATGCCCAAGGCGACTCTGCCTCGTTTAAATGCGAAGGAGGTAGTAATCATCCAATAGATGGCTTTTTGTTAAAGACCAAAGATGGGCAAGCGTATCCGGGGATGAGCGGAGCACCTCTGGTTAATCTCGAAAATGGATACGTTTGTGGCGTCATGCTGACTGAGCGACAACGCACGGCAACCGGCGGTGCACGAGCAATTCCGACTCAAACTGTTTTTGCTCAATGGCCTGAAATTTCCTCGTGGCAATCTAACCTCGGATTGGCCGGGAAGCTGTGGAGTGAATTCGAATGGCATGAGCAAAATGCAACTCACGTTATAGATAGCGTGGGTTCTCCTCTGAGTTTTGAGGCCCTTTTCAAACCCCCATTATTTTCTGGTCAAAAGCGAACCCAGATTATTTCAGACCTCGCTGCCAAGTGCAGAGACCATCCGATTCTGGCCGTCGAGGGCTTGTCGGGTTCTGGCAAGACCTATGCGCTTTCCGAATTCGCATACGACAATTCTCATCGTGGATACAACGCGGTGTATTGGTATGGTGCACGTACCAATGAGACGCTTGATGAATTGCTGATACAACTCGGACCGCTCTGTCAGCCATCGGGGTCCACACAAGCAAAGTGTAGGGCCCTGTTCCAGCGCCTACATCAACGCAATGCCGTTCTCGTGATTGACGATTTCCACCTCGTGAATCACAGGTCGTACGGAGAGTTAATCGATTCAGCGGCGAAACTGGGAAATCCGGCAACTCTTATCCTCGTTAGCCGCATACACGTTGACCCAGATCTTCACTGGGACGCAATTGACCACTTAGAAATCGGGGGATTCACTCAACCTGAGCTTGCCAAATATCTTCGGAAGGTGCGGAAACTCGACGTCAGCGACGATGCGGTCGCAATCCTTCAGCGCAAAACCGATGGTTTGCCCATGGCAGCCCAATTATTTGGAACGCTAGTGGGTCAATTCAATAAGAATCCACTTGACCTTCTTTCAGGTGAAATGGAGCACAATTCCAGATTGCGCGAGTGGTTTGATGAGTTGAACAGGCGACTGACATCCGATGAGCGCAGTGTTCTTAGCGCACTTAGCGTGTACGAGGCTCCATTTAACAGAGATGTGGTGAAGTACATTGGCGGATACCTAAAACTTGACAACTCCATACAGGCTCTCGAGTCGCTACAAAGGCGGTACCTCGTCCAACGTAATACACCTTACCGCTGGAATGTGCATCATTTGATAGCATCGTTTTCTTCGGAAGAAATCACGGTGACTGCACAACGCGAATTGTTCCTGAGATTCGCTGAGCAATCTCTAAAGGGCCTTGATATTGGAAAGCGGCGCCCTCTGTCTGAGGAAAACGTGGTATGGGCTATTCGCGCAATTCGATTTTTGCAGCGCGCGGAGAGATTTGATCAATCTGGTCTGCTGTTGGAAAAGCTCTCTGGAGTTGTAAAGTCGAGGGGTTTCTACAATCTGTTCATCCCCGCTGCTGAGATTCAGGTACAACATGACGAAGGCTCCGATAGCTGGATCGATTATCACTTGGCACATTGCTACCAGATAACCGGTCAGACCATAAAAGCGCTAGAGATTTCAAGACAAATTATTTCTGAGAGAAAAGGGTCGAACCAGAATAAGCAATTAGCGGCCCTGCGCTTACACGCTGAGCTACTTATTGCTATACACGACGATTCTGCAGCGCTACGACTAATTCGCGACGCTGTTTCTGAATTTAAGCCATCAATGACAAGTTTCACAATTTATAGTCACGCCCGGTCGATTGAAGCCATGATCTTGACGAAAACGGGAAACTACAAGGAGGCAATGGAACTTGCCCAAATTCTGTTAGCTGATTACGCGACAAAAGGGCACGTTCGCGGCGTCGCAGTCGCGGAAATGCGTATAGGACTTTTGAAGGTTGCACAAAAAGATAATGGCGCCGCACTCGATTATTTCGATCGGGCCGTTAAGAACTTCCAAGAGTCTGGAGATCTAAGGGGTGAGGCTTGGGCTTTGACGAATCTGAGCGAAGTGCTGCTCAGACTTGGTCAGACCTCCAAAGGGAGTGAGGCAATGTTGAAGGGTATCAAAACGAAGAGCCAGATTGATGACTATTCAGATGATTACCGAGATCTCCTTGTTCGCGTGCTTGAGCTCCGTCCTCCCAGATCATGTCTGAACGCCGTGCGCCGGGAGCTGAAACGCGTCACTGAATCGGTAAGTCTTTTCCAGCGGAACATCTTTTGACAGTCCTGCAATTCCGGTTCAGCCGCCGCATGACTTCAATCACAATCTTAGACCATCGTCAGGGGTGCATATTCCCTCCCGTCCTGTTCTCACCCCCCTAAGCCTTTGACGGGGTGGTATAAGGAGACGGCAAAATGCTCCCTCCCAAGGCGTGCGCGACATGCGAGCGGCGCAGAGCATGAAAGGGCGAGCTGACGAGGCGTCCTCCTTGAGTTTCCCCCGGCGCCTCTGTTTGGAACATTTCGCCCTTTTCAACGTGGGTATGAAAGGTACGGCGCGTAGGCAGGAGAGCCGAGTGCGCGAGCAAACGCCACCGCTCATGCACACAACTTCAAAAGCGCAAAATAGCGAGGGCTTGGCCGGTCAGCACGATTAAGAACTTTGGGAAGAATCCATTCGCGAGATTGGAATCCTGTTTTATTGTTTTTGGCCCCCACCGAACCCCCAGGGAGCCACCACAAACGACAGACTACTCAGCTCGCTCGGGTCATATCGCGAAGAACTCCTGTGCCAAGTTAGCTACCTTCATTGTTAAACCTCGGGTCATAGCCTGTACTACAGACGTTTCTTGCGCATCCGAAAACAATAGGGGCGTTTTCAGATTTGTGGAGGTGCGGAGCAGTCCAATCGCAAGTTGAACTGCCTCGGATCTGATTGTGATGTCTGGATGAGCGGCCAGGTCAACAAAGGTCTGCAAAACCTCGCTGGCATTTTCGGGAAAAGCCATCCGAAAAAGCATGTGGAGTGCATTGAGGAATTGATTATGGTTCAGTCGATCACCCCTTACAGCCTCCATCAGAAAGGCAAAGCCGTCTTTGCGGTTCTTCAGTTCAACCGCCCAGTCGATGATTCTGGGCTGATCCAACTCCGTTAGCAGCTTTTCAGAATTGAAGGACATATCGTCTCACTACAATCTGGCCGTTCCCCAAAGCCTGATTAAATTGGTCAATACTGTGTGGTGATTATGAGACCTAGAGGAAACCAACGATCACCGAAATCAAAGTCGCGAATTGTATTGCGAGTTGTAAGGTGGAGTGCACTCTGGGACACTCGAAAGCCTGAATCTACAACCGACGCCCCGGACGAGAGAGCTTATCGAATCATTGGCACGCAAGCAAGGGGAGATTTAAAACGGGACTCTCACGTATGGGATGATGCTCCGACCAATTCTGCAAGCATTCCCCAATGTCTAGGATGTGGACGATAGCCCTTTCTAATTTTGCTCGCATACCAGTTTGAAACTCCAAGTGCCTTTCGGATATCGGACATGGAAACATTTGCGAGTAGGGGTTGAATCTTTTGTGCGAAAAGCTCTGGAGTGAGCCATGCTGGCTGGTCTGATGGTCGCCATGCGTGCTGGGCTAGCGCGTTCTTTTGCGCCTTGGCTGCCCTTTTTGCTTGAGCTTCGGGTCCGTTGGCAGTTAACCGACCGATCCGTGCTGCAGTCAACATGTTCTTGGTGGAATTAGGAACAGCACAGCGAACGCAGGTTTTGCTTGCATCGCCAATTCTCGCTCCACATCCAGGGCACAGATTCTCAACGCGTTGTGGCACGCGAATCTCTCTCTCGCGTGACACTCCCTTTGCTTCGCGTCGGTGCGCCTGAGTTAAGTGTGTAGGTGCCCGGAAGCTATCTTTTCGCCTCTGAGTCGTTGACCAGAATTGCCTGGCGACCCACTCCGCAATAGGTGCTACGGCTCGACGCCAGATAATGGCAGTCTCGGCAAGACGGACAGCAAAGGATTGTGTCAGCCTACAGTTCCCATCGCCTTGTTCGCAGAACCAATCTCGCCTCAATGGCTGACGGGTAATCCAGTCGAGCAGGTATGCGTCGACGTGAGAACGAGCAGGCTCCATCAAGTCGCACGCTAGACTGTCGCGAGCTGAGGTATCAACATGCAGGACCCCAAGACCAGGGTCTAATCCTAACGTTGCGGCGGCAAGCCTCGCCTCCGACTCAAGGATCGAATAGAGATAGTTCAAGATTGCATTAGGTGGATTCGCCGCGAGTCGCGGCGATCCTGTGAGCGGGGAGACTCTTGCTCCGAAGTAGGACCAATGGCTTGGAATTCTGGGAAGATCGCTCTTTGGGAAATCGACCCGAAGTGGACTCCATGCAGACCAGTAGACTCGTGCAGCCTGCGATTCAATAAGACGGATAGAGCTAGTGGTGTCAGCCTTAGTTAATTCCTCTCGGAACCTCGCAATCGAGTCAGCAGTCAAGGTGTCGAGGAGCTTGTGTCGAGCAACTTGCTCTTGGCCCGAAAGTTTGCGAGCGATCAATTCACGTGAAATCCGTATCGCTGATCCTGAAGAGAGCGCCAGTGCCTGAGCGCGTCTAAGCTTCGACTCCGATGGACGAACTGGGCCCGTTGTCGTTAGGACGGTCCCATCAGGATGAAGCATTACGAAGCTTGCGTCCTGATCGGCCAACCACTGGAGAGCGGCGAGAGAGATGAAGCCGTCAGAGCCGACGATGACCAGTCTTTTCAGCCCGTGACCCACACGAGCGAGCCTGACTCTTCGACGCTCTGGGCCGATGCCATCCTCAATTTCGAGATGGCCACATTGCATTCGCACTTTGATGCCGTAGCCAAAAAGCGCGAGAACGCCACTTCTGCCAATCGCGGATTTGCGGGAAAGGGTCGCTTGCGGTAGGGTGCCTGAAGCTGCCATCGGAGCCAATACCTCCATGGTGGTTAGGGCTTGTCGTCTGCTTCCAACAGTCGGCAAGTCCGCTGTTTTCTTGCATCTACATTATAAATGTTGTCTAACCTGAAGGTGCATCTAAAAGCTGGTTATGTTTGGCCAATTCAGCTTCTGCGACGCTCCCCCCTTCGAAATGGTCCAAGAATTTTTCCATCACTTTGTACGGGATGTCGGCCGGGCAAATCTTCTTCCCGCGACAATCGGCAAAGGCCAGCGTCATATAGAACCAATGGGGAGAAATATGCAACTGCAGGAGAGGATCGGTGTCTGCTTTCAGCAATTCAGCCTTCAACTTCGATTCAATCATCTTCAGATTCGCTGATCGCGTTCTTCTTGTAATTCGTTCGAGCATCTCAAATACTTGGAACCAGTAGGTTTTTGGAACAGTCCGCACGTTCGGGATCGTTTGACACTTTCGCAACGAATACAGCCAATCATAAAAAGGCAAACCTGCCATTGCCTTTGCAAAGTTAGCAGGTGTTTTGCTGTAGCGGCGATCTCGATCTCTGACAAAGCTAACGACTTCATTACGAGCGAGCCACGCCTCTTGCGACCCCGACAGACTCTCCAGGGTTTCCCGCATTTCGTGTGCAGCTTGGAACCCTGTGCGAAGATCCTGAGCCTGTTTGTCCAATTCCTCCAGTCGCAGCTGCTTTGCAATTTCTTTCAGCCGACGCTGGCTTCGTTTTTCGTCTGGGCTTCCCTTGTACTCCGCAACAGCAGCATCGAATGCAGTTCGCGCATTTTGAGCAGCTTGATTTGCATGGTGCGATTCTAGGGAGAGAAGCCCTTCTGTGTCCTTAGCAGCTCTATGCTTCTCTCGTGTTTGGCGGACTTCGCGCCAACTCACCTTTTTTGTTCCATCTCTGAGGAGACACCCAGTCGGGAAATCGCGAAAAGCTGGGCACCACTTTGCGTCGCGAACTCGATTGAGAAGCGCCTTGACCTTCTCAGGATTGCGGGCGCGGGGCAGTTCCAACCCGAGGCGTCCCCAATTGTCCTCAAGAAAGCGCTTCATTGCAGCGTATCTTCGCACAAGCTCTTCTGCGCCGATCTCTTCGTCTCGGCCTAGCTTTTTGGAAGTCCTCTCATTTTTCGCCATATCGCAAAAATCACGTCAAGTCGAAATCCGAAATAAAAGCAGCACTCGTTGGACTCAGTTTCGTTGTCTATCGCACTAAAAGTGTACCGAATTTGGCTGAAAAACCAGCCTATCGCACCAAAATGTTTTGCCACTAGAAAGCCGCGAAATTATGCATGGGAAACTGCAACCCGAAGGGGAATGCAGTATGAAACGTGCGAAGACTCTGAACAAGAACCGACGTGGCGAACAACTAAAGGCACATAAATCCGAGCTGCTACCAGCGTCAAACAGCGCCGCTCGCGAACGGGCTTTAAGAGCACTGGCGGCAATCCGACGCGGCTACACCGTCACGAAAGCTGCTCGCGACAATGGGGTCACAGTTCGGACGATCAAGAGGTATGTGGGGTCAGCTCTCGTGCAAGATCGTCCAGGCGGACGGATTCGTGCAACAAAGAGTGACCGTCTCGTCCGATACCTCCAGATTCCCGGCCCGGATGGACCCCGAGAAGTGAACGTTCGGGGATCGAAAGCCGCAAGCCAGTTCGCCAACTACAAAGCCGCAATCAATCGGCTCCTTGCCGGTGATCGCAACGCAATGGAGAAATGGCACGGCAAGAAGATCGCCGGAATTGAGCTGATTACCGATACGAAAACACTGGTAGAACAAGCTCGCAAAGAGATACTTCCGTACTCGCTTTATCGATCACTCTCAGGGGGTGCTGCGTGACGTCGAAGCAAACGCTCAAGCACTGCCCGGAATGCCCTGAAGAGTGTTTTTGTGGCAGTTCGAAACAATTGGAAGATAACCATCTCGGGGGCCGTAGGTATGTCCCTGACATATACCTTCCATTCTGCGGAGAGGATCACGCTACATTCCATGTCCTGTGCCGAAGGGCTGGCGTCAATTTCCGCGCAATGAAGGACAGGTCAATGGCCCTGATTCAAGCGTTGAAAGCCATGTTGATCGGGCTGTGGATGGTGGTAGACCGGCTGGAGAAACAGATTACGAAGAAGTCGAAGGCTGAACAAAATGAAGTTCAAACTAGAGATGAACCTTCAAAGAAACAATAGGAAGCTGAATTCAGAATCACGCACTTTGGGACAAACACTTGCGCGATGTGTGCGGAAGAACAGATTTCAGGGAGAATTGCACAAGTGATTCCTGATGCCGCGAAATGGTGCAAACACATGACATCTTCCTCCGTGCATACGCCATACGGGCACGCGAGAAGAAACAACGGAAGCGCAATGCTTCTGCGGGTGGCACTGAGAAGTGGCCAGAGTTTGTACTTGTTTTCGATACGGAAACTCGGATCACAGCAGACCAGTCGCTAACCTTCGGCGTTTATCGCCTCTGCAGATTGGTAGCGGGCAATTACGAGCTCACAGAAGAGGGAATCTTCCACGCCGATGATATATCGCCAGCGGAGCTCCGAGTGCTCAAAAAGCAGGTGGACGCTTCCGTTCCGGATGTAAAGGTGTTTCCGCCGATATTTCCCTTTTACAGTCGTTCGGAATTCATGCGCCGGGTGTTTTGGCCTTCCATCAAGTACAAGGGTGCTCTCGTCTGTGGATTCAATCTTCCGTTTGATCTTGCCAGGTTGGCTCTAGCTTGGAACAGGGGCGATCACGATGAATGGTCGCTCACGATGGCGCAGTTTCCCGGTGGCGTGGAAAACCGCTATCGCCCGCGCATTCTCATTACGCCAATTGATAGCAAGAAGGCATTCATCAGACTAGCCAACCCGTGGCATCCAGAGGAGTGGAAGGACAACGGAAAGGCGCATTTCCTCGACCCCCACACACTCTTGTGGGCCCTTTACAACAAATCCTATTCATTGAGGAGAGCATGCGACAACGAGAGTGGACCGTTCAAAGGGCACAATCTCCCACAGAAGAAAGATCACGAGCCCACAGGCAAAGTGACCGCTGACGAGATCGAGTACGCCAGACATGACGGTCGCTGTACGGTTGGTCTTCTTAATGCGCTCAAAAAGGAATTCGATAAACATCCAATCGGCCTGAAACCGTGGGCTGCTTATTCTCCTGCAAGCGTCGCGAAAAGTTATCTGGATGCGATGGGAATAATCCCACCATCGCAGAAGTTCAAGATGTCGAACATAGAACTTGGGATTGCCATGCAAAGCTATTACGGCGGACGTTCTGAAACGCGTATCCGCTGCGCTGAAGTGCCAGTTGTTCCCGTTGACTTCACAAGCGAATATCCGACTTGCTGCGCCTTAATGGGATTGTTCAATGTCCTCACGGCGAAAAGCGTAACGCTCGAAGACGATACAGAGAACATCCGCCAGTTCATCGACAAGATTTCTCTTGAGCGCTGTTTCGATGCCGCCAAATGGCAGGAATTTAAGTTCTTTGCTCTGGTACAACCAGAAGATGACATCTTCCCAGTACGTACTGTTTACGACGGTGTGACCCAGAACATCGGCAACAACTACTTAACTTCCAAAACTCCGCTCTGGTTCGCCGGTCCCGACTTGATCGCATCCGCCATCCGAACTGGCAAACCACCTCGCATCGTTCGTGCAATTCGTCTTGTACCGCACGGAAAACAATCTGGCATGAACACCGTAAAGCTACGCGGGAGCATGGTTGAAATCGATCCGTACAAAGACGACCTCTTTCGAAAGGTGATTGAGCAACGCAAACGGAACAAAGCAGACAAAGAGCTCTATTACTGGCTCAAGATTCTGGCCAATTCTATATATGGGTTTTTCGTCGAATTAATCCCCGAAACTCAAAAGAAGAACGTACCCGTCAAGGTTTTCTCAGGGGAGAAGCATTTTCCAGACGACTCGGATGTGATTGAGAAATCCGGGAAATGGTTCTTTCCACCGTCGGCATCCCTGATTACCTCGGCCGGACGCTTACTTCTGGCAATGACGGAAGCGTGCGTGGAAGAGAAACAAGGCACGTATTTGTTCTGCGATACGGATTCACTTGCAATCGTAAGCTCGAAAGACGGAGGAGAACTCGCGATTCCAGGAAGCGAAGGAAAGCGAGTTTTATCTTGGCAAGATGTCAGAGACATCGCCGAAAGATTTGCATCACTGAATCCTTATGACCGCAAGGCGGTAGAAGGTTCGATTCTCAACCGGGTAGACGCTAATTTCATTGATTCTGACCCCAAGAATGGACAACGCCAGGTTTATGGCTACAGCATCGCTGCCAAACGTTACGCGTTATATGAAAAAGGATCAAAGAACGAAATCACAATCATCGATCCCAAAGCTCATGGAATTGGTTTCCTCTATCCGCCAAAAGACTCCCCGAAGACTTGGAAACAAGACGTTCCGCTGTGGATCTATGAAGCATGGGATTACATCTTGCGAGATGCCTTCAACTTGAGAAAAACACCACCAAAATGGCTGGATTTGCCGCAAATGATGCGTCTCACAATCACAACTTCAAACGTACTGGAAATGCTTGGAGATTGGGAAATTGCACGTCCTTACAATTTTCTTCTTCTGCCGATGGTCGACCCGTTGTTTGGCTATGCATTTCCTAAGCAACCGAACGAAAGCGTACTTCTTGTTTGCCCATTCTCATCCAAACAAGAACAATGGTTTGATCGTGAATGCGTGAATGTCCATGACGGAAAGACATACAAGATGATGGACTACAACAACAAACTTGATGACATTCCTTACAACGTCGTCTTTCCTTCTCAATTTGCACGTCTTCTTCTTCAATACCGAGAGCACCCAGAAGCGAAGAGCCTAGCTCCCGACGGATCACCATGCAAAGCTGACACGAATGGGCTCTTAAGGCGTTCGCATGTTATCACAGGAGAATTCCGCTACGTAGGGAAAGAAACAGATCGCAAATGGGAAGAGGGCGAAGATCCCAGCGTTCTTGACTTCAAAGCGACAGAATACGGAAGAACGAAAAGAGTTATCGCAAGTGAAGAAGTAAAGAAGGAAATCTTGAAAATCGGGATCAACAAGTGTGCTCGCGAAAGCGGATTTGATCGAAAAAACTTCATCAGAAAGCTAGTTCGAGGTTTACCAGTAAAGCGGAACTCGTATGAGGAGTTTGCGCGCTGGCTTCAGCACTACGAAACGCATTGATTGTCCAAAGAGTCATTTTAGGAGCAAATATCTGCCTATGACGAGCAAGCGAAAACCATTGTGGCGGACGAAGATGTGGTGGTTTGGCCCTTTTGTCGATATCACGGGAAGGTCACTGAGCATCCGGTCCGCGTGGCGGTATCGCTTGCTGGAGTGGTGTCGGCGAGTATGGGATATCCGCAAAAGCCATTTATTCCGAAGGCTTGTTGCCGATTCATTCTTTACGCTTTGGGTTGCGACTGATCTGTACTCTCTTTATAACGGCACGACACGTTTGCTTCCTCTCAACGTACTAGGAGGGGTTTTTGGGTCTGCTCTAGTCGTTTCCGAATGGACAGTGTTCTATGAGGACTATCGTGACAGTCGCCCTTTGCACGTTCTTTGGCAACCTCGTGTAATGCAATCGCCACAACAGCCAAATCTTTATGTCCATATTGAATCCAAGAATCTCTTGCCATTCGAAATTCGCTGTACGTTTGTTGATGAATCAAATCACATGATCGCAGGACAATCCTACCCAACTCCTGAACAGCAATTCGTTCCGGGTAACAATATAGCCCAGCAATTTTTCTATCCTACTCAGATTCCCCGAACTGCACTGATTCACCTTAGGCGATTTCAACTTGTAGTTGAGATTACCCCGTTGCTCTCAGTTCCCGCGATTCGGGAGACCTGGCGGGATCAGTATGTTATTAAGGAGACAATAGGAAGGTTTGAGATGGCTGGAAGCAGTGGTGGTGGGTGGACAGGGGTTCCCTGTCGGCTTCAGCGATGGTTCTTTCCAGAAGATCAAGACCAAGAATGGCGAGACTGGATGAAAGGAGTTTAGAAATAGCCATCCACTCCTAGCGATCGTCTCTTTGGCGATCGATCGCGAACTTAATTTCGGCACGTCTCCTCATCTCAGCCCAGTGACGGTCCAGTGTATTGAACCGCTCATCTAGTAAAAGTTGCCGTTGCACATCGAAAACTCTCAAACCAGCGTGATCGTATTCCAGTCCCCAGAATCCCAGATAATCCTCAGGACCACGGCTTCGAATGGTTTCATCAATATCTCCAATTACACGAAATCTGCTTGGCCGATCTTCTTCTGGGTCCTCAAATACGGGAATCTCAATTGTGTAGGGCGCTTCGCCCTGCTTTAAGAGGAATCTGTCGTACGAGTGCGCTAGAGTAGCCAAGATATTCTCAAGCTGGGAAACTAGCGTATTACTTGAAATCTCGTGCAAGACGAGTAGCGAGTCACGAAACTGAATCTTCAGCTCTCCGATGTCAACAAAGCTATCCTGGTTACGTTCCTGAAGGCGATTGTAAGCAGCGATGAATGGCCGTAGGACAAACGCTTCAGTTCCGTTTTTTATGAGGTCGAAAGCAACTCCGTCCAATATTAGTTGTTTGAGGTGAGCAAGGGAGAAGGTGGACGTTAGTTCAACCAAGAGATGTGTGATCCCACCCGCTGCTCCTGCCCTTCCGCTGACTACCGAAACGTACGCGGAAGCAAGTTCATCGCGGAATTCGCTAATTCCATTGAGGTCCTCGAACGGAAGGTGATCTGTTGAAACCCAATACTTCACGACGATGGCGTTTTCGGTGCTCATGGGATTTTCCTATTGCAGCATTATCCCCCACATTCTGACTTACAGCGCAAACCAGTGCGGCTCGGCGGCGTGGGCTGGTGCGGTATGCGCTGGAATCCCGCCTGCGCGGGCCCGGCCCAAAGTCAACGTCAAAAAGCGGGGATTTTTGGGTCCGGGGAGGGGTTGTGTCAAGAACACGCTTGTAAGAGCGTGATGCTGTGCTGGAGATGAAGGTAGGCCCTTCGAAGCCGGTTTGCAGAAACAGGCTTCAAACAGCCATGAGCTGCTTCGGTCAAAAGCCGCGGTGGTGAACGTCATGGTTAAAAGGCGTGAGTAAATCACGTCATGTGAGGAATAGAGAGACGAACGCAAGTGAACCACCGAGAAAGCATCGAAACGGATCAACAGACGACATCGAAACCGGAGTGTCCCCTCTGCTCTGGGAATAAGCATGGCGGAAATCTGCTTACTGGCCATGTGGTGTCCGGTGCACAGGTGGCGTGACTCTATGCCGGGCTCTGGTACGGAACTTGAGAACCTGTCGGCGGTGCTAAGGGAAAAGGCACAAGCGGCAGCCCCGCGAGGCCGAAAGTACTGATCCGCTAGGCAGGGGCGCACTGTCTCGTAGTAGTGAAGAAGTGGGGTAACGCCCACGGAGCGAAGGGGACAGGTCATCCATGTCGAGTTGGAGTCAACGGGCAACCGGAGGAACTCCTTTCCTTGACAGAAGGCGGCAGCCTTCGGTGGGTGGCACGAGCCGGATGAATCGAGAGATTCACGTCCGGATCTGTGAGCGGCTCGGGGTGAAACTCCCCGGGCCGACTCGGCGAGGGAGCATTTTGCCGTCTCCTTATACCACCCCCCTAAGCCTTTGACCCTTTCTTCGTCGCGCCTGTAAGATCGAACCCAAGCGCCTTTTGCAGAGCTTCAGATTTCAACATCGTTTCTTGAAGACTCCTTAGAAATTTGCTCATTGTTTACGACGACGAATGGGCAACGAAAGGGCAACAGCACCGAAAATACCATGTAGTAAAATGTTGATTCTAAAGGTTGGAGAGGTGGCCGAGTGGTTGATGGCTCCGGTCTTGAAAACCGGTGTGCCCGAAAGGGCACCGGGGGTTCGAATCCCTCCCTCTCCGCCATTGCTTTTGTTATCAATAAGTTGTACGCAGGTGATACCCGCCGAGATACCGAGTTGAATCGGAGGTGGCGCCGGTGCCCAATACCCAATCCCGCGAAGTTAACCTCACCAAACGTGTCCAGACCCCAGAGGGAATGCGGTACTGTCCCGTCGTTCTGGCTTCAAATGGTCGAATCCGGCCCGACCTCGTCCTCATAAACGGCCGCCCCGAGCTCCACCGGGGCATCGCAAAGATGATAAAACTTATCCGTCCGGGTCAATGTGTTATCGAGATGTTTCAACAACTGACTTCGCGGACCAGCTATTCCGAAGTCATCCCGATACTTTTTAGCCATGTCTCCACTAACGGAGGCCATCCGGTGATTGGCATCTTCGTGCGCCGAATGCCGAACCCGTGGCCTCCTTGAGCATACAAATGCATCTCTACCGGAACTCCGGCATTCTTCAGCGCATAGTAGTAAACCAGCGAGTTTTTTACAGTGTCTATCGGGTCGTCCTCAGCCTGCAACAGAAACATGGGCGGAGTTTCCTTTGTGACCGGAACGTAGGGATTTAACTCGAACTCTTTAGAAGTGTTCTCAAGCATGTGTCCCGGATAAAGAGCCACCCCGAAATCCGGACGACAGCTTTCCTTGTCAGCCATGTCGACAGCGCGGTACAAGCGTCTCTTGAAATTCGTGCTCACTGCCGCCACCAGATGCCCACCTGCCGATGTCCCCAGCACGCCGATCTTATGTGGATTGATTCCCCACTCCGTGGCGTGGAATCGGACCAGCCTGACTGTTCGCTGAGCATCTTCCAATGCCACAGGTGATTTCGGGTACGCGCCGGACCTCGGCGCAAAGTGTTCGCCCGGTACACGGTACTTCAATAGGACACATGTGATGCCCTTAGCCATGAGCCAATCACAGATCTCCGTGCCTTCGAGGTCCATATATAAGACCCAATAGCCGCCGCCAGGAAATACGACTACCGCAGTACCCGTGTTAAGTCCCTTCGGTGAATAGACCGTCATTGTGGGTTGCGACACCTTGCCAACGACAGTAGCCGGAGGCTCATCAGGACTCTGTACCGTCACCGTGACCTCTCGTCCGTAGGGCACTGCATCAGGTGGTTTGACGGGCCATATTGGTACTTGGGTATGTCCTGAAGATGGCTGCCAGTCGGGTGTCTGTGCGATCAGAGCGATGCTTGCATAAGCAACACAAGCGGCAAAGATCAAAATCTTAATCACAGTGTTCTCGTCCTAAGTGAGGAATCATTCTTCGGGCAGAAGTCTAATAGGGACTGGGCGTTGGCGGCAGCGAGGGAATCAGGGTAGCCAATGGATGTGGCGCAATCTCAACTTCTCGGGCCGTGCATTCGGGACAGAACGAGGCGAAGGCCACTTGTCGCTAACAGGCCATATCACAAGCGTGCGCTTTTCCTTCGCTTTTTTCGGGGTCAATGCATTATGAAAGAACGCCCCGCTTCAGAAGATTGAAGCTGCGTGTGCGTTGGCTGGGCTCGAGACTCAGGATGGTTTACGTCGGCTTCTAGTAGGGTGTCCTGAACAGTGGCATTTTTACCTTGGGGAAAGATAGACGTTAGCACGAATGAGCTTCCCCCCAAGGAGGCAACTCACATGAGTCGTGACGTTAAGTATATATGGAGGTACACAAGGAAGCAGTGGTGATTGCTGTCCGCAACAGCACTGGCCAACTGGTGATGGAGTCGATCGTGGAAACCAAGGCCAGCAGCCTTCTGCAATTTATCCACGGACTGCAGGGCGAACTGCATGTCAGTTGGGAAGAAGGCGCCTGGGCAGCCTGGCTCTATGAAGACCGGCGATGCTAACGCGCGTTCCTTCATCGCTGGCCATTCTTATCAGTTCGACGTGATCGGCGGTGTCCTCATCCAGACGCAGCAGAGTGGCGGACTCACCTGGGCCAAGCCCGACTACCAAAGCAAGTACCTCATGGACAACTGCGAAGCCTACCGCGGCCTGCGAGATCTCGCCTCCCTCTTTCAGAATGCTTTCGGAGACAGTGCCAAAGCCGCCTACTACAACAACGCCGCAAACTCGATGCAAAACGACATTCTGGGAATGTGGCTGAACGGTACCTGGGCAGTCTACAAGAACGATATCGGAGGCCTTGCGGCTCCCAACATGCGCACATGGTATGCAGATGCCAGTGCGCAGGTCTTTCCGGTCCTGATGGGCGACGTCAACTCATCCGACCCTCGCGCTCAGCAATCCTATGCGGCTTTCAATGCGGCGTGGCCCGGTTGGTCTTCGCTTTCGTTCAACTCTCAGGACCCATTCCCATGGTGTCTGATAGGAACCGCTGCGGCCGCGATGGGCGATAGTGCCCGCGTCTCGAGTTATATCAATACCATCCAGAATAAGTACCAGAACATCGGCTTCCCGTGGCCGTTCTATATCGCCGAGGCAGGCTGGCTGATGCGTGCGGACAATTACATGCTAGGGCGCGGCATTTAATCCCGTGAGCATAGAACTGCAGGCAGGGACCGGATAACCGTCCCCCGGTTAGAAGTCTGCGATTTCTGAGGGGATGGAGTGCCCGCCCTTAGAACCGAAATCTCGATTCCACACATTGCGTTGGGAAGTGTAGGTCGAGCGGTTCTGATGAGAATCGCTGGCGTGAATCACCCTTCCCGAAGAAAGAAAGTCTCACCGACAATTACTGCCCTCAATTCGTTGCACGATGGGGACTGCCGTCCCGAGCCGTTCGTGAGCTTTTCCGCTGGAGAATCTCTCTTATCTTCTGCAGGAGGTCGTCGAGATAGAAGGGCTTCTGCATCCACGTTAGTTCGCCGCTCGAGCCCGGAATGGTTCCCAACTTGTCGTCGGCGTAGCCCGACATATATAAGACGTCGATATTGCCCCGCACATCGACGAGGCATCTAGCCAATTCCGGACCGCTCATCTGCGGCATAATCACGTCGGTGATCAGGAGGTGAATCGGTCCGTCGTGCCGCTCGACGAGCTGCAAAGCATCCACTCCGTTGGAAGCAGCCAGCACCTGGTAGCCCCTCGATTGCAATCCCTCGCACAGCAACTCGCGGAAAGAACGCTCATCTTCAACAACGAGGAGCGTCTCCGACTCCGGCAGGAGCCCTTCTTTTTTCGCTACCGGCGCAGAAACCAATTCCGCAGGCAGTTCGACTTGAGGAAGATAGACGTTGAAGGTCGTGCCCTGCTGCAGTTCACTATCGGCGAAAATGTATCCGCCACTCTGCTTCACGATCCCATATACCGTGGCCAGGCCTAACCCCGTGCCCTTTCCCGCAGGTTTCGTCGTGAAGAAGGGTTCGAAGAGACGTTCCCGAGTTTCCGCATCCATGCCGGTGCCAGTATCACTCACGGAGAGCATTACATAGTCTCCAGGAGGCACGGCAACGCCGTAAAAGCTGGTCGCGTCCTCGAACTTGATGTTTGCTGTTTTGATCGTGAGTTTGCCGCCATTGGGCATGGCGTCGCGGGCATTGACCGCAAGATTCATGATGACCTGCACCATCTGCCCTGGGTCCGCTTTGGTCTTACCTAGTGCCGGGTCGAGCACCACCCTCTGTTCAATATCTTCTCCCATGAGGCGCTGAAGCATTTTTTGGGTTTCCGCCACCAGAGAATTCAGGTTCAGAACTCTAGGCTGAAGTACCTGGCGCCGGCTGAAGGCGAGCAGTTGTGAGGTCAGAGAAGCGGCGCGCACCCCGGCCTTCTTGATCGTTTCCAGGCGCGCACTGGCCTTACCTGCAGAGCCCCAATCGGCAGAGAGTAATTCGGTGTATCCGATGATCACGCCGAGGAGGTTGTTAAAGTCATGGGCAACGCTGCCAGCGAGTTGTCCAAGTGCTTCCAACTTTTGCGCATGACGCAGTTGTTCCTCCAGCAGCCTGCGAGCGGTCACGTCTTCAGCGATGATCTCAAGAATATCGCCTCCCTGCTCCGGACTCGACATGCGCCTACCGCTCGCCCGTACCAACACCGGCTTACCGTCCTTGCGCTTCCATGTAAACTCCACTGCGCTGAAAAAGTCTGCCCGCGTCGGCTGCGCCCGGAAACCGCCTACTTCGCCTTCTGAATACAAATCGCGCGAGATGGTAAGAGCGAGGACTTCGGCTTCTGACTGATAACCAAGCATTCTCACCAGAGCCGGGTTGGCGTGGAGAAACCGGTCTTGTTGTACGCTGATCGTCCCGATCCCGTAAGGAGCATTCTCAACAAAAGATCGTAGTTCCGCTTCCGATCGACGAACAGCCTCCTCTGCCTTTTTCGTTTCTGTCAGGTCAATTCCGACGGCTGCTAGGTAAGGCTTGCCCTCCAGTTCCACCCGTACGATTGTGAAATAGTAAGGGGCGGTAGCATCGCCCTTAAGCAACAAGTCGGCTTCCAAGTGGCTTGAGCCACGTTCGAAGACCTCGTCCCTGGCCTGACGCGCAGCCTCTTTGTATTGGTCGGCCACGTTACCGAACTCCTGAATGTCAGAGACGTCTTTGCGTAGGAACCGTTCCGCGTTTTTGTTCCACCTCAGGTTCTTACCTCGCCGATCTTGCAGCACAAAAACTCCCGGCAGGCTCTCGATTACGGCGTCCGCCAGGGCCTTCTGGTGCCGAAGCGCCTTCTCCGCGAGTCTTCGTCTTCGAACGCTGAGCAAAAGAGCCAAAATGAGGATCGTTTCGAGAATGCAAAGCGAAATCACCGCTACGATCAGGTAACGGTAGCGCTCCCAGAGCGAAGGCTCACGAAAGAGTTCGACGGTCGCTGCCGGAAGGCGGGATTCGCTAATGTGCCAACGCTGTAGCTGGCGCCAGTCAACGGTATCCTGCGCCGAATTGTCGAGCTCGATCCGAATCCTTGCCGAGTTTTCGCCATTGAGAACACGAATCGCAGACCGCGCAATTTTCCTCCCGGCATTCTCCGGATTTGTCATTCGGCCGCCAATCGCGCCATGCCCGATATCTGTGGAATAGATCGCATATACCGGCGCGCGAGCGGCACTGGCCACCAGATCCAAGGCTTCCTGTTCCAGAAAAAACTGCCCTCGCGCATCTTCGAAGAAGAAAGTATTCAGGACTATGCAATGAGGAGGCAGCGCTGCGACTTGCTTAAGAATGTCGCTCATCGCGACGTCGGTCAGGAAGTCGATTTCAACCGTGTGACGATAGGGCAGAAAATCCTGCTTCAGTTGCTCAAGCCAGTATTGTTCCAGCGGCGAAGATCCCACTACTACGACGACTCGTTGTGTGTCCGGCTGAAGCCGCAACGCGAGGTCCAGCGTCCGGGAGGGCTCGTCGGCACTGGCAACTCCAGTGATATCTCGTCCTGCTGTCCCGGTTGAGATGCGGCGCTTCACTTCGTCTAACCTTCTAGAGTTGAACAGCGCAACAGCGGGAATCCCGGGGAAAAGTTCCTTTCCTTCTTCCAACAGAAACTTCATCGCCGAATAGGAGACGGGAATAATCAGATCGGGCTTCTGTTCCGAGAATTCCAGCTTTAACAACTTCACGAGATTCGACGCATGGCCCGGGCCTGGAAACCTCACCAAGTCCAAGTATTCGGTGTAGAACTCCACCCGCTCGCGCAGTCCTGACCGCAGTTCCGACCGTAACACTTGATCGAAGCCGGAATACATCCCCTCGTCGTTGTCGAAGGAATAGAGAAGCAGGACTCTCTTAGGCTGATTACCGTAGTCTTGGGCCGGGGTTCGGACCGGGCACAGCAAGAGCGAGGCCACACATAGAACAGCGCATCGCGCGGCAAAAAGGCTGCGTCGGCAAAGAGGCGCGTCAAACATCAACCAACTACCTACTTTTTCGCGAACGCCAGTGTTTCAGGACGGCCAGTCCGGACCAGAGCTGCGGCCGATCCATGAAAACAACAGGGAGTGCCGATATTAGATCATTTCTTTGGGTTCTGCCCAAGATCTTCTGACAACACGATATCCTCTGCCCCGTATAATGTCGCCTCGAAGAACGAAACTATGTATCCCGCGTTCGCGAGCCGAAGAATTCTTCTGGTGGAGGATGATGAAGAACTGCGTTTCGCGTATACCGCTCATCTGACCGCCAATGGTTTTCAGGTGGAAGAAGCCGGTGATGTCGTTGCCGCGCAACAGAGTTTCATGGCTACACGGCCTGACGTTGCGGTGGTTGACTTCCGCCTGCCGAGCGGCACAGCTCTAGATCTTCTTCCGAAATTTAAGGAACTTGAACCTACGGTCCCAATCATCATCTTGACCGGTTTCGGGTCCATGGAGTTGGGAGTGGCGCTCATACGAGGTGGCGCCGAGCAATGTCTCGCCAAGCCGGTGGAAGCTGGCGCCCTGCTCATGATCGTTTACAAACTGCTGGAGAATTCGCGAAATCAGCAGAAGACATTGGCGAACAATACCCGGCGGCGCCGCGTAGTGCTCAATCCGTTCCTTGGCGAAAGCACGGCCATTCGGCGACTGGCTGAAGCGGCAGTCAAAGTAGCGAGCAGCCAAAGCCCGGTCCTGATTCAAGGCGAGACCGGGTGCGGCAAAGGGGTCCTGGCCACTTGGCTTCACGAAAACGGGCCTCGCGCAGATGAACCCTTCGTCGACCTCAACTGCGCAGGCCTTACCCGCGAATTTCTGGAGTCGGAGCTGTTGGGCCATGAAAAAGGCGCTTTTACCGGAGCTATCAGCGCCAAGCCTGGGCTGTTGGAAGTCGGGCACCGCGGCACTATATTTCTGGACGAAATTGGGGACATCGATCCGAATGTGCAACCCAAGCTATTGAAGGTGGTCGAGGAAAAAAGATTTCGCCGCATGGGAGATGTTCGCGATCGCTTCGTCGATGTGCGGTTGATTGCTGCAACTCACCAGGACCTGCGTCATTTGATCGAAACGAAAGCATTTCGCAGCGATCTATATTTTCGAATCAGTACCGTGCCCCTGGCGATTCCGCCCCTACGCGAGCGGCAAGATGACATTCCAGCGATCACTCAATCGCTTCTGAACCGCATCTGCTCTGACATGGCGCGTCCCCGCGCCGAGCTTTCACCGAAGGCCCTTGAACGCCTGTGTGCGTACTATTGGCCGGGAAATATTCGCGAACTGCGGAACGTTCTCGAACGTGCCCTTTTATTTACCGATCGAGCAGTTCTCGAGCCCGGGGATCTCACGTTCGAATCCGGTCCCGACCAGCGCTCGACCTCCTACAAGCCCGATTGGACTCTTGAGGAACTGGAACGATTTCACATCTCGGAGGCCTTCTCGGCCGAAGGCCAGAACGTAGAAAAGACTGCCAGGCGCTTGGGAATCGCCAAGAGCACGCTGTACCAAAAGCTCAAGACGCTGCACTTGATCTGAACTCGCAGTTCGATTTCCGTAATCGCTTTCTGGAAATCAAACGCCGCGCATTCCGCGCACCTGCCCAGCACCTTCCCGGAAGGGCTTAATTCTCAGCGTCTTAACGGACGATGTCCCCGGCGAGCGAATTGGCCCGTTAAATGCCATGACATGTGGGTACCTGAGACGGGACGCAATACCTTCCCCCACACACTGGACGAGCAGAGGTCAACGAATGTCGAAGAAAGTCTTACTGGTGGACGATTCGAGCACCGCACTGATGATGGAAGAAATGATTTTGAAACAACGCACCACCTATGAGTGCGTGACCGCCAAAGATGGGCTCGATGCTATCTCGCGTGCCGTTGTCGAAGCACCGGATCTTGTCCTGATGGATGTGGTCATGCCCCGCATGAACGGATTCGAAGCCTGCAAGCGCATGCGTCTGGAAAGCACTCTGCGTGAAACCCCAATCATTCTGGTCACTACACGTGGCGAAGAAGAGTATGTCGAAGCCGGATTTCAAAGCGGCTGCAACGATTACATCACCAAACCGATCGACAGTTTCGAACTGGTCACTCTGCTTCACAGCTATCTCGGGGAATAGAAGGATCCCACTGGAAAGGATGTCTTCCAAGAACGCATGAGCAATATTTCCAACTCGCGCGGAGAATTTGAACGCAACAATTCAAACGAGGACATCGGTTCTCAGGCCAAGGTCTATGCCGCAAGGATGCGTCTGCAAAATGCTATCGATCAGGCTGACGCGTTGGACGCGATTCGTGAGATCGCAGCGAACCTGATCGGCACAGAGGAAGTTGCGGTTTTTAAAGTGGACAAGAAGCGCTCGGAACTCTGGCTTTACTGGTCGTTTGGCGTCGACCCCAACAAGCACTCTGTACTGGAAGTAAGCCACGAGCCCAAGCTGAAGTCGGTGCTTAGCGGCAAGTCGGTGTACCGGCTCAGGCTGTCAAACGAGAACCTGCTTTCGACGGACGATCCGGTAACCGCGCTGGTGCCCATTCTCGTGGACGGCAGCGCGTCCGCAGTGATTGTGCTGTTCCGCCTGTTTCCCCATAAGACGGGAATTGAAGCGGTCGACCGGGAGATTTGCGATGTGCTGTCGCATTGCGCCGGCCGGGCAATTGAGCCTTATCGTGCACGCTAAAACATCGAAGGAATCGGATATGACTTTCAAACCGAAGACGCAGACTTTCAACCCGGCGGTGTTGCCTATGGAATATTTGCCGCGTGTCCTGGACGCCTCCGACGACAAGCATGCGCGCCACTACCTGATTCCAGGTAAGATTTTCGCGGCTGCACAACCGTTTGCGATCAGCACCATCGTAGGCTCCGGCATTGCGCTCTGTTTGTGGGATTCAGAACGCAGAATCGGTGGCGCCAACCATTTCATTCTGCCCGAAGGCCCGGAGGAAAGCGTCAACGCCAACCGCTACGCCAACGTAGCGAACGCGGCACTACTGAAGCGCATGGTCGATCTTGGCGCTCATCTGAATTCCCTTGAAGCACGAATTTTTGGCGGCTCCTTGCCAGCCGTCACGTTCAGTAGCGGCGGGGATTGTTTGGGTGAACGCAATGTCCACGCCGCGACGCATTTCTTGAAGATGAGCGGTATTCGCCTCTTACAGAGTGAAGTAGGAGGGACCAAAGGGCGGAAGCTGGTTTTTCAAACCGATGACGGCCGGACTTGGTCGGAGCCACTGTGATGGCTTTGCCACTTCTGAGTTCGGGGCAGTCAGCTTCCGCTGGCGCATCCTCGTCCCTGCCCGCAAGCAGGCCTCCCCTCGGAGAACGCCGGAGCGCGTATCTGCTGCCCGGGGAGCTCCATGCGAGCGCAGACCCGTGCCAGATCCGCACCATCCTGGGCTCTTGCGTGGCGATCTGTCTCTGGGACCGCCGGTTTCTTGTTGGAGGCATGAATCATTTCCTGCTTCCAGCTTCGAGCGAAGGTCACCCTGCCTCCTCGCGTTTCGGGGACGTAGCAACCAGGACGCTACTGGAAGCGTTGCAGTCACTCGGGTGCCGCATCGTGGATCTCCAGGCCAAGATCTTCGGGGGCGCATCCATGTTCCAGAAACCGGACCGCCGAGTCATGAGCCTCGGGGCTCAAAATGTGGCCGTCGCGCTCGACCTGATGAGAAGCTCGGGAATTACAGTGGCAGTTCAGGAAACCGGCGGCACCCACGGCAGAAAAATCATGCTCAACACCGACGACGGCGTCGTATGGTGCCAGCGCATTCAAGAGGAAAGAGCGCGCAGCAATGGACTTTGATCGCGAAAAAGTCGTAGCCGCATTTGTGGTGGAGTCTGAAGAAGGGCTCGAGCGCACAGAGCAGCACCTGATTGCCGCCGAGACTGATCCGGACAACCGCGAACTGCTCGACGAGATGTTTCGCGTCGCCCACACCATCAAGGGCAACGCCTCCGCTCTGGATTTTCCGGAACTGGCCGGTTTCGCGCATGTCATGGAAGACCTGCTGGAGGCCCTTCGCGAGCGTGAGCTTTCAATTTCCCGCGAGCTGATCTCGCTTCTTTTGCATGGAGTCGATGCTCTCCGCTCGCTCGTTCCAGCGGCGGCAGAGGGCAATGATCGTCTCAGTCCATCTCATCAGGAACTGAAGAAAGCAATCGCCAGTCACGCCTCTGGCAAGGAAACCGTGACGCGCGCGGCGGCCCTCAGTTCCGACCAAGTGTCCTCCCCCATAGCGGTTCCGGGCCTCGCACCTCTGGGCGTCCGGAACCGCACGCTTCGCGTCGATACAGACAAACTCGATCACATGCTGAACCTGACGGGAGAGATCGCCATTGCCCATGGGCGCCTACGGCGCATGATCGAAGATCTAACGACCGACGCGGGACGCAAGGCGCTCGAGGTACATCGCGAGATCGAGGGTCTGCAAAAGAACCTGCAGGAGCAGGTCATGGGTGTACGCCTCGTGCCGGTAGGACCTCTGTTTCAGCAATTCGCGCGTTCGGTCCGCGACATTTCTCAGAGCCACAACAAACTCGCGCGACTGCAGATCGTAGGTGCTGACGTGGAGGTCGACACTCGGGTCCTGGAGCACCTCAAAGATCCTTTGCTCCATATGATCCGCAACGCGGTCGATCACGGCATCGAAGCCCCCAGGGTCCGCCACTCTGTCGGCAAACCACCGTGTGGTTCGTTGACCCTCACTGCTTTTCATCGGGCAGGAAATATCCTGATTCAGCTTTCCGATGACGGCGCGGGCTTTAACCGGCAGCGCATTCTAGCCAAGGCTCGCGCGCTCGATCTTGTAGCTGAAGGCGAAAGGATTAGCGACCAGGAACTCTTCAACCTGGTATTCAAAGCCGGATTCACGACAGCGGATGCGGTCACTGATCTGTCAGGCCGCGGCGTTGGCATGGATGTCGTTCGGCGCAATATCGAACTTCTGCGCGGCAACATCGAGATTCAGAGTACCGAAGGCCAGGGTACGACGATTACGATTCGACTCCCGCTGACCCTGGCTATCATCGACGGTTTTTCAGTCATTGCCAGCAATGAGACGTACGTGATCCCCCTCGAGATGATCAGTGAGTGTCTTGAGGTTCCCCACGACCAGATTTCCAGCGATGCAGTGGGCGTACTAAGCCTGCGCGGTGAGCCGTTGCCTTACGTTCGGTTGAGAGAAGTATTCGGCAAACCGGGCCGGCGTCCGGAGCGGGAAAACGTAGTGGTCGTCCATCGCGACGGCGGGTATGCGGGAATCGCTGTTGAAACTTTATTGGGAGAATGCCAGGCCATCATCAAGCCGCTGAATCGTATTTTTCGTGACGTGCCGGGAGTATCCGGCTCCACGATCCTCGATAACGGCCGCGTGGCACTGATTCTCGATGTCCACGCCCTGCTGCGTGAGGTCGTCGCCGAACAGGCCCAGGCAGTGAACTGAGTCGATCCGAAGAAGATTTGAGTGCCGGCGTTTCGCGCTCGGAAATTTCGAAAGTGAAAGGAATACCCGTATGTTGAAGAAGTCGTCGATTGCAAAACGTCTCGCCCTCGGATTTGGAATCGTTCTGTTTCTGCTGCTTGTGGTTGCAGTGGCGGGCTACTGGGGCATGGAATCCGTAACGCGAGAGACCGTCTCCATGTTGCGTGGAGATTCCAAAATCTCCCAACTGGCTGATGAAGCCAAGATCACTACCCTCGAGCTGCGCCGCTTCGAGAAAGACACTCTCCTCAATATGGATAACAAGCCAGTCATGCAGGCCTACCAGGAAAAGTGGAAGGCCCAAGTGGCGCAGCTTCGGTCCACAGTGAGCGAGCTTGACTCCCGTGTTTCCTCCGACAGCAGCAAGCAACTTGTCGCGGCGATGGAGCGCGAGATTGCCACTTACGAACGCGGTGTGGACGCCGTGGTGGCTGGCATCAACGACGGCACTATTAAGACTCCCCAGCAGGGGAATGCCAAAGTCAGCGAAGTGAAAGACGAGATCCATCGCATGGAGGCCGCAGCCACCGATCTTTCGGAAAAGCATCGCAAGATCATGGCAGACAAAGAAGAGACGATCGCCGATTTCGCGCGCCAGACCGCGCTCGTTATGTTCATCGTGGTCCTGGTTACATTCATCGCGGCAACATTCGTGACTATGTTCGTTTCGCGCGGCATCACCCGGCCCGTCCGGTCAATGGCCGATCACCTCAGCGAGATGGCCCAGGGCGGTGGCGACCTGACCAAACGCATTGAGATTGCTTCCCACGACGAAGTCGGTCAGATGGCAAACTCATTTAACGCCTTTGTGAAGAAGCTCGAGGAGATTATCAGTGAAGTTCGTGTAAGCAGCGATGGCGTCGCCAGCGCTGCGTCGCAGGTCGCCGCATCAGCCGCCTCACTCTCTCAAGGGACGAGTGAGCAGGCCGCTTCCATTGAGGAAACAACGTCAAGCCTCGAACAGATGAGCGCCTCCATCACGCAAAACGCTGAGAACAGCCGGCAAATGGAACAAATGGCGGTCAAGGGCGCCCGCGATAGCGAGGAATCCGGCGGTGCCGTGCGCGAAAGCGTCAGCGCGATGAAACAGATCGCTGAAAAGATCTCCATCATTGAAGAGATCGCCTATCAGACCAATCTGCTGGCGCTCAACGCCGCTATCGAGGCCGCCCGCGCCGGAGAGCACGGCCGCGGCTTCGCCGTGGTTGCCACCGAAGTTCGCAAGTTAGCCGAGCGCAGCCAGACTGCCGCACAGGAGATTGGAGGCCTTGCCGCGAACAGCGTTGCCGTTGCCGAACGCAGCGGCGAACTGCTGCGTGAACTGGTCCCTGCGATCAAGAAAACGTCTGAACTGGTCCAGGAAGTCAGCGCCTCGTCCAGGGAACAGTCTTCTGGCGTTGTCCAGATCAACAAAGCCATGTCTTCGGTGGACACCGTCACCCAACGCAATGCGTCCTCGGCCGAAGAGCTTTCCAGCACCGCCGAAGAGTTGGCGGCGCAGTCGGAGGCGTTGCAGCAGCTCATGGCCTTCTTCCGCGTGGCCGGAGAGCGAATCACCGCTGCCACGAGACGACCGGCGCAGGAGCACAAGCCCTTCCAGTACGTGGTCCCGACTCCTTCGGTCCCACCCAAGAAAGTGAATGGCTCAGCGGCTGAACACAGCTTCACCCGGTTCTAAGAGGACGAGGATCCCATGCAGATTACGCGAGAAGAAAGCAACCGCGATCTCGAGCAGAACGTACAGCAGTACCTGACGTTCATGATCGGTGGCGAGGAGTACGCGGTCAGTCTCCTCAAGGTGAAAGAGATCATCGAGTACGACACGGTTACCCAGGTTCCCAAGACGCCAGAGTGGATTCGCGGCGTGATCAACCTGCGTGGTAGCGTCGTGCCCGTGATCGATCTCGCCGTGAAACTCCGGCAGCCCCCCAGCGTCACCGGAAAGCTGACCTGTATTGTCATCACAGAGGTCCAGACTGGCGATGATGCGGCGGTGATGGGAATCATGGCAGATTCTGTCCGCCAAGTGATTGACCTGAAGCCCCAAGACATCGAGGAGCCACCCACTTTCGGCACTCGCATCAAGGTCGACTATCTGCTCGGCATGGCGCGTTCCGGCAAGAAGTTCTGCCTCCTCCTCGACACGGAAAAGGTTCTTTCCGCCGACGAACTTTTGGAGCTTCCTGACTCTGTCGAGCAAGAAGAGGAGCACTCACAATCCAAGCCTGAAATTGTCCCGGACCAGAGTGCTCTCGAGCCTCCGGCAACTTCAGAGGCGTCACACGACATGAATCAGGAGTAGGCCACGCGGATGCCTCGGAACCCGACAGATCCTCACTTCCACGCTGGTGCGAGTAGTCGGCAGCGTCAGATGGCCGATCGCTCCACTCTGCCTGCGGGTTTGTTCAACAAGTTTCAGGAACTGATCTACAAGGAGGCAGGCATTTGGCTCGCGACACACAAACACGCGTTGCTGACTGGCCGACTTGCCCGCCGTTTGCGCCTTCTCGGCCTCAGCAATATGCAGGACTATTACCAGTTGGTGGCGCAGCCCGATCAGCAGCATGAAAGGGCAATAATGATCGATTGCATAACCACCAACGAAACCCATTTCTTCCGTGAGCCTCGTCACTTCGATTTTCTGGAGCGAGAGGTGTTTCCTAAGTGGCGGCAGGAAGCGGTTGACGGACGGCGGCCAATGCGACTGCGCGTATGGAGTGCAGGTTGTTCCACGGGCGAAGAGCCCTATTCGCTGACCATGCTGTTGCTGAAGCACTTTCCCGAGGCCCAAGGATGGGAGCTTGAAGTCCTTGGCACCGACATCTCGACTCGAGTTCTCGAAAAAGCACGAGCTGCAATGTACCCAATCGAAAAATCGAAGGACATCCCTGCCGAATATCTTCGCGCGTACATGCTGAAAGGCAAAGGTGACCACAAGGGAGTCATGAAGGTCAGCCCGGAGTTACATCGCATCGTGAGATTTGCCCGAGTCAACCTGCACGGCGATGCCTACTCTCTCATCGGCTTTTTCGATCTCGTTTTTTGCAGAAACGTTCTCATCTACTTTGACCAAGAGTCTAAGATGAAAGTGATCAGCGGAATCCTCCGTCATCTATCCCCGTCGGGCCTGCTCTTTGTCGGCCACTCTGAGCACCTTGGGGCTATCGCGCCCAACCTTAAGACCGTGGCGCCAACCGTCCATGCGCTAGCCAACTCGACCAGCATCGTTCCCCAGACTCGAACTACAGATGTGACCGTCAGCCATTCCTGACTCTGAGCGATCCTGTGTTCTCCTACACGAACAAGCCGAAGAAGCCGGATGGGAGCATTCATGTGCTCGTGGTTGACGATTCGGCCGTAGTGCGCCAGGTCATGCAAGGCATACTCGGTGCTGATCCAAAGATCAAAGTCAGCGTCGCAGCAGATCCGATCATCGCATTCGCGAAGATCGAGAGAGAAACACCCGACGTCGTCATCACCGACCTGGTTATGCCGCGCATGGACGGTCTAACCTTTCTACGAAAAATCATGGCTGAGAGGCCGCTTCCAGTCGTTGTTTGTTCCGAGGTTGCCCATCGCCGCACAGACGACGCAATCTCTGCCCTGGAGCTTGGAGCGGTCGAGGTGATAAAGAAACCCAAACTCGGCGTCCGCGATTTTCTTCACGAATCTGCAGTCATGTTGATCGATGTTGTCCACAGCGCAGCCCAAGCCAAATTGACGCCGCCGCCGTTTCCTCACGTTTCCACGCGAAACACCGCGGACGTGATTCTGCCACTAGGCCCGCTGCCGCGCAGAAAGCCTGCCGGCGGTAAGATCATCGCTGTGGGTGCTTCAACCGGAGGCACGGAAGCCCTCCGTGAATTCTTGCAATCGATGCCACACGACTGCCCCGGCATTGTCATCGTCCAGCACATGCCGGAAGTCTTTACGCGCGCCTTCGCCGAACGCTTGAACCGGGATTGCACGATCGAAGTCAAAGAAGCTGCCACCGGCGACGGCATCCACAACGGTCGGGCCCTGATCGCCCCTGGGAATCATCACCTTCTTGTGCAAGGGAGCGTATCGGGTTATGTTGCAAAGGTCGAAGATGGGCCACTGGTCTCGCGTCACCGACCCAGTGTTGACGTGCTTTTTCGGTCAGTCGCAAGATCGGCCGGATCGCGCGCCGTCGGCGTGATCATGACAGGTATGGGCAATGACGGCGCGCAGGGTTTGCTCGAAATGCGTAACGCAGGCGCATTCACCGTCGCCCAAGACGAGGCCAGTTGTGTGGTCTTCGGCATGCCTAAAGAGGCAATCGCCCGGAAAGCTGTCGTAGAGGTTGTCCCGTTGTTTCGACTCGCCGAAACCGCATTGAAGATGACGGATTAGTGCCCCTCTGAGGTACTGCCCAGGTCGAAACAGGCAAGACTCGACGCTCAATGCAGATGATCGTGCGCGTACCGCGCCGTCGCTTTGGTTTCGTCCAGCCTGTTGAGCGCAGATTGCCGCTCACGAGATTCCCGTTGCACTCTGGCGGTGAATCATGAACCGACAAACTCTCACAAATTTCAGACTGAATTTCTGCTGACGCCAGAGCCGGCAAGGGCTAGGAGGGCATTGGCACGGCACGCGTGCCGGGGCCGACCCGAATGAGCTCAGAGGTCCTGAAAAGACCGAACAAAAGTCTAACCTCTTTAGTGACGCTCACACACCTACCTTGGACGCGGGTCCGCGCTACGCCGCGGCGAGTCTCGAATCCGGAGAATCGGGGCCTGTTTGAAAACTGAGGAGGTAGCGCACCGGGCTGCACTCCCTCCTCGTATCCACCTACTTACTTTGTGAGGGTGAAATCTGCTTTACCTCCGCCTGACACCATAACTGGCTTGGACTGATTCTTTGCGCCTTCATGCCACGCGGTCACAGTGTAACTACCGTCGGGAACGTCTTTGATCTTGAAATTGCCACTGTCGTCCGTTTCTGCGAAGTACGGAGTTGGGCTGACAATTATATATCCCGCCATTTCCGGGTGTACGTTGCACAACACGGGCACGACCCCTGGCTTAGCGAATGTGAAAGGACGTTTTTCACCCTTAGGCCAAGTTCCGAGATTGTGCCCCGCCTTCTTATCACCATTAATCGCGGTCCAAAAGGCGTTATGTTGCACGGTGTCGCTGTTCAGGAACTCCACCGTTGTGCCCTGCTGAACGACGAGAATGTGTGGCGCAAACATCAGGCCTTTTTGATCCATGACTGGATGGTCCTTGGGAGCAGGAAACGTCTTGCCAGCAATGGTGTCTAGGTATACCACTGACTTCCCCTTCATGCCCGTAACCTTACCTTCGATGTCGCCCGCCCATGCCGTCAAGTCCAGCGCTGACACCAGTAACAGTAATACACATGCTCTCAATGCCATTGTGCTTTCTCCATTTATAGATATTCGCGTTAGTTAGAAAAGGAATCTCGCCACTAGATAGACCGTGTTATTGCTCTTAGCATCCCGGCCCGCGCCGTTGTAGTTGAGCGCGGCACCATTGAATCGTGTGTACCCGGTGTACTGCGCGGAGAGTTCCAGGTTTTGCCATGGCCAGTACGAGAAGTTCGCGATATAGCCTGCGCTTCTCGGGTCACCATTGGCGCTTCCGCTCACATCACCTGGTGCATAGAGAAGGGGATCAACTGTCCCGTGTGTATCGAACCAGCCGAATGTACCCGACGCGCGGTTGCCGAAATGGTATTCGGCATTCGCCATGATGGTATTCAGATGATGGCTGCCCGGTGATGCTGCTTCCAGAGCCGCCAGGGCTGCTAGATTCGAATTTTCACGGATGTAGGTGCCACGCAGAGAAAGCACGTCGGTCCTGAATAGCGTCCGATCAATCTGCGCGTCCACCGCCCAGTCCGTGAAATCATCCTCAAGGCCGGTGATCGTGCCGGGACTGGACCGCATGTGCATGCCGTAAGCACCGAACTCGTATTGGGTTTTACCCGTGAGTTGCTGATAGGCCACACGCCAGTACGGTGCAAGACCGCGGACGTTAAATCCGAAATCAGTGCCGGAATTTGGTTGCGAAGCCCCGACATGTTGCGAGCGATACATCGTCGCGTCCAGGTAAAGGTGGTTATTCCACATCGCATATCCACCGAAGCCCGCGACATCCTGACCGAGGCTCGCGATGATTGGGGAAGCGGCCGGAGTGGGAGCCCAGTCATCGGCGACCCACGAATAACCCCACGCTGGGGTAGTGTTCCACAAGTCCTCTATTGTAGGGTTGTTGTTGACGTTCAGTCCGAACACCAGTTCTTTGCCACCGAGTGCGGTCTTGTTCGCGTAGCGGACGTCTGTGTTATCGATGCCGAAATGATTGTCTTGCGTGTTGTAAGTGATCTGAACGAAGCTGCCAACATGCGTTGTCCAGGCGCCAGACAGAAACAGGGAGATGTCTTGCGGGAATTCAACGCTTCCATTTTGAGTTCCCGGAACCGGGGACTTTGTTGAGGTAAATGACGTTTCGAACATGGCAGAAAGAGGCAAAGAAGCAAGAAGATCAAGCGCCGCCCGCTTCTTCCCACCATCGGCTTTTACAACTTTTGTCTCATCTGCTCTGTCTACATAGCCTAGCAGCTTGAACCTTCGCCCAGCTGGATTTAGTTCCGGTGGGGTGTAATGACAGCCGCTGCAAGGTAAGCCTGTCTGCCGCGCAAAGCTTGGAACAGCCATAACGCTCGGTGGATTCACCGTCGCGAACAACACAACCATGAAAGGAACTGACAACACCAATAACGCGGTCACTTTCTTCATCTGATGAATCTCTCCTTTTAGCGTGTTTCCCTGTTCTGTGTTCGACACACCGGTAGTCTGTCCGCTCCACAGTTCCACCGACGTGTCGTGATATCAAGACTTATCCCCTAGAGTGTCTAGCAATTTGAGAAGCGAACCTAGAGCGAGCCCGGTTGACACGGCTCCCGAACGATCGGATAGCCTCCGGAAAGCAAACTACGCACCGCACTTAGACGGTATCGGTTATCTCGCAGAGTATTACAGGGGAGACGACCCTAAACAAACAGGAAGGGTCAACGCAGTTATGCCACAAGCCGCGTCTAAGATCAACACGCAATGCCTAGGAATAATGTAAATAACTTGTAAGATCAGGGGCAGATTTTGATATTTGTAAATAGCTTGTTAAAGTGGAAGCGTCTACCGTGCTTATAACAATTAGCTGATCATTATTCTAGTTTCTCTTGCCCGCTTTCCTCTTCCCCGGAGGTTAGTGCCCGCATAGCTACTCGAGAAAAACCGCAAAACCTCGATCCCGAACCAATTGATCTAACGTCCGCTGCTATCGCCGGAGCGTAGGGCTCAGAATCTGCTCCGATGAATGCATTTGCGATGACGCCTAATCGTTCTCGCGCAACATCGACTCGAATTTACAAGAAATTTACCACTTACAAACATGGTCTTTGCGGCAGAGCAAGAAGATAAAACTCAAGTACGTTACTGTGCACACAAAACGTGCAGGTGGCGCGCAGCGGTTCCCAGAATTCATCGTCCTTAACTCGCGCGCTCCAGGAAAGATTCTCAGGTGATGAAGAGTTTGGTACTGGTTTTTTTATTAGCAATCTCGGCGCTTGGTCAATCATCTGGCGCGAAAACGGTTCAAGCAACCCCTGTGGCGGGCGAGAGCTGGCTCAAACACCTCCATCGGACCTTCGAAGAAACCAGCATGGGCAAAACCGGCCACTTAGGACCTCCGCGATCACTCGGCGTGGAGGAAACTTCGGAGTGGCAAAAGCCGTTATCAGCAGACTCTACAAATCAAACCGTGACCCTGCACGGGTCGGATCTCTACCGGCTGAATTGCTGGGGATGTCATGGCGAATTCGGCCTGGGCACACCCCCAGAAATCAACTCTGTCATCAATCCGACGAGAGCTATGTCCACCCAAGTCATCCTGGAACGAATGAAGAATCTAGGCATGGACATGAGTCGGGCGGACGCGGCAGTGCTCGCCAATCAGTCAAAGGCGGCGTTGCTGGAACGACTGCACAAGGGGGGCACCGACATGCCACCGTTTCCGCACCTGAGCGAACCGGAGGTCCGTGCCATTGTCGCCTACCTCAAGCAGCTGGCTGGAGTGCCAGGCGCAGAACGGGAACAAGCAGCGGTCGAAGAATCGCGTGTACGAGTTGGCGAGCATGTCGTGAAGTCTACCTGTCACATCTGCCACAATGCGACGGGAGAGAACCCCAACCCTCAGCAGATCTTCAACGGGGCGATCCCCCCGCTCAGCACTCTCACTGCACGGACAAGCCTGCCCGAGTTTGAGCGAAAAATCAGAAGCGGTGCGCCGATCGTCATGGGAACGCCGCCATCGCCTTTCAGAGGCAGGATGCCCGTGTTTTACTACTTGGGTGAAGACGAAGTGGCGGATGCCTACTTGTACCTGCGGCTCTACCCTCCTGATGGGACGGTCCCTGATCCAGAAACGCCGGCCACCGAGCAGAAGCAGGCAGCAAACAAGGTCGCGCAAGTTGAATTCAGTATCGAGCCGACTACGGTTGGGCCGCCAAACAATGCGCGTGACCTGACAGTGATCATCTTTCCCGTTGCTGCGGCCCTATTGCTCGCAGGAGGCTTCTGGTTCACATTGCGGGAAATCAGAAGGCTGACGGCGGTCAGCGAGACTCGCAAAGCATTGGTGATGAGCGACGGCAGTGTCGCGCAGCATGCGATTCTATCGGCGTCGAACAAGTCGCGGGCTAGGATGCACCCAGTGACGCACCCCAACGACAACGCCGGAGAAGTGGCAGATCACGATGACGAGCCTTCGTTTCACCACGATGACTATCACACCTTCGAGAGCTCGTGGTTGACGCGGTGGCTTGAGCGAAAGGACGAAGCGGCGTAATACCGTTGAGACAGACAAGCACCACGGTGTCGGCGAATGCCACGCTGAAACGATCGGCCGCTTTACTTAGTAACAGTTCCATTATCTTATAACGCAGCAACCCAATAGATGGGGATACTAACTAACCGACGATAGATCCACCTTTAAGAACCTTGCATCACGGCTAGTGATCTGGCGCCGACTATAATAGTAGTTAGACGAATGACCGATAACTGATGACCAGATATCATCCCTCATGATCGTAACAGTTAGTGTACTAAAGTCGCTTGGTCGCGGTTTGGTTAGATCCATCATAACCCAATCGCGAACAATACAACGACTAAATTCTGCACTCCTGTCTATTTAACTATCCTTTGCTCGACGACTTGCCCCATCTTTTCGAAAGGTGTGCACTTTTCAGGCGCGGTGAACAACTGCGGGGCCGGAGTCTCCATTGAGATATCGCGGTAGACGGCCGACAAGGTGAATTCCCCGATGCGAGACTCGATCTTGACTGGAATGCCTTTAAGATCTTGCGCCTCCCAAACCTTGGACTCGATGATCTTTCCGTCCGGCCGCGTCACGAGCACGTTCTCAATTTTGCATGGATGTCCATCCACGATTTCGGTGCCGGCCGCGGTGCGCTTGATATCAGAGCCCTGCAACAGTTCGAGCGGGCTAGGCAGCATTCTCGCCTGTTCCGGCTTCATCACCACACATTGATGGCTGCGGTCCGGGTAGGTCGTCAGGTTATAGACCTTGCTGTTCGAGGGCACGTACAACGTCGAAAGCGCGCCGCTTCGTTCAACTCGGACACTGTCCCCTGCGAGGTACACCTTCATCGAGATGTCTGCTTTTCGTGACTCGAGAACCTGCGTCGCTGAGAAATCGGGAAAATTCCAGGCACCCTGCCCGTGAGCGATAAGACTGGATGTGAGAACGAAAGCGGTGATAGTAACCTTGCAGAAAAGTTCCTGTAATTGCATGAATCCTCCGAAAACCATAGCTTGAATTTGGACATAACATGCGAAGAGGTCCCCCGGCTTGCGTGGGACCCCTCCGCCATTTATCTACACAAACAGAGACGACTTACTTACCAACGCCTCCGCGCGGGCTACCGACGCCCGTGCAGTAGTCCCACGACGCCACGGCCGAAACTCCGTTGGAGCCGGTCTTAACGTCGTAGAAGTTGCTCTTGTAGGCCTTTGCCGTCGCCAACTGGGAATACAACAAGTTGTTTTCCCAGGTGCTAAACCAGTCACCTCCGCTGGTTGCCGGCGTGAGGAAAACCGAGCCCAGCTTGTTGCCCATGCGGTTGACAATGCCGGCGAGCGCAGGCGAGGACAGGCTTGTGCCGCCGACAACTCCCCATCCGCCCATGCCGAAGCCACTGAAGACCCATGCGCCCGAAGCGGGATCCGCATTGAACGAGAGGTCAGGCGTTCTGCGATTGGACTGCCCGAAGATGGGGTACTGGAAGTTGGCCCAGGGGCCGGCGTTGCCGCCAGACCAAGACGTGGTATAGGTCTCAACCGTGCTCTCGCCGCCACCGGAACCTCCCCAGCAGGATTCGGAAGTCATCTTGAGAGTGGTGGAACTGCGGAGGATGGACGTGCCCCCGGCCGAGATTACCCATGGATTCGTGCTGGGGTAGCCCACGCCGAAGCCGCCGTCACCGGCAGAGGCAAAGGCTAGAATCGGCGTTTTGTAGCCGTCGGTCCAGTTGTAGGTGAAATCGGCGAACAATGAGTCATCCGCGATCTGACCGGCAAACTCACCGCCCTGCCAGCTGTTGGAGACCTGTCCGCCCGCTGGATAATGGGCGACGATGTAATTGAAGGCGACCTGCTCGGCGTAGAGAAGGTCGGTCCAGGAGCTCGAGCAAGCCTCGACCAGGATGATCGCGGCGTTGGGGGCGAAGACATGCGCGTACTCGATGTCCATGGACGACTCGACGGACCAGCCAGCATCCGCCGGAGGCGTGGTGCATGAACCGTTGCCGTTCGCATAAACTTTCACGAACGCTGGAGCGAGCAGCCCCCAATAAGAGTCAAAAGCAGCCAAGTCGGAAGCCGCATTCGGATTGTCGAAGGCATCGACCAGCGCAATCGCGCCGTATCCAGCGGCCGTTGGTCCACCGGAACCTGAGTTGTAATTTGGAATGCATCCGGCGCTGGCGGGGCTCGAGACATACAGGCAGCCCAGCGACTGGGGCGTTTCGGCCATTTCGGTTGTGGCGAGCGGCCCAACCAGGTTCAACGCGGCCGGACTCAACGCGGCCGGAGACTGAACTACGAGGGGCTTGCTGCCGTCGGTGCTGCGCAGAACGTACGTGGTGTGGACCCGTCCCGCTGGTTGCGGCTTGCTGCTTTCCGGTCGGAAGATGGACCCGGCCTGTGGGGTAGCCTCGCTGGTTTGAAGCGCCAGAGGTTGCCCACTGCCGCGCGATGTTTCTTGCGCCAGGGCTCCCAGCGCTAAAGAAAACGCCGACACTGCTACGACGATACTTTTCATTGAATTCTCCAGTTTTGTTTGGTGTTTGGTTCGGAGAGATTCGCTGCGCGGGGAGCCACTGCGCTTTTCCGACCAACAGAACAATGGTGATAATTTTGTGCGAAACGTATCACCGAGGCTGGATTCGTGGATTAAGGCCGCTCAGCCGCCGACCGCTCCCTCAGCGGTTTCAAAGCCACGCCCTTTCAAAACGAAAAGGAAAGCAGACGTCTTCAGAAGTCCTTCTGGTGGAATCTGTCGCAGCGGGCGAGCTCAAGAACCGGTGTAGAGCTGAAAGGGTGCCCAGTAAAACGGTTTACGGAATGCAGTACTGGATCGAAGCAGCTTGAGCTTGGCATTCCGGAGAGCGGCGTCGGGAGTTTTTCCTTTTGCGAGTTGGCCGTAGAGTTCGTCCATGAGTTGGGGAGTAGAGACGTCGCTGACCTCCCACAAAGCTCCGATCACGTTGTGCGCTCCAGCACGAAGAAATGCCCACGAGAGTCCGACGAGGCCTTCGCCTGTATAGGCGCGGGCGCCTGCTCCGTAGCATGTGGAGATCGTGACTAACTCAGCATGGAGTGGATGATGAATGATGTCCCGGGCGTAGAGTTTGAAAGAGTCATCTTCGGGGCCGGCTTTGGACAACACGATGGCCGAGTCGAGCGGACTGGTGCGGCTGGCAGTCCCATGCGCAACGAAGTGGATGTAGGAGAACTGCTCCGGCTTGCCAGACAAATATGCGGTTGGCGTCGCAGTTTCGCGCGCGAATATTTTTTGTTGTGGTTGCGAGAAGTTTTTTGCGATGCTTTCCATCTCCGCAGCCGCTTTCCGGAGTTCGGGATAATCTGTGTTCGGAGCGACGGCGTTCCCTAACAGAAGCAGATTGGGATTGCGCTGATTAGCGCTTCGCGGGACTGTCAGCAGACGGAGGGAATTCGCGTCGGCAACGGTAACGTCTTCAATCCAGTAGTGCGGAGTCGGATCGGGAACGAGTAACGTCTCGAAGTTGAGAGTGTTCAGGCTGCCGTCGGGAATGATGATGACTTTCGCATTTTCCGGGAGCATAGATTTCGCTGGCATCACGAGCGTGCGGTAGAGCGTGCGCGCATCGTCATCGGCTGTCTGCAGGAATTCCTGCTGTTCGGAAAGCGCTTTGCGATAGCGGCGTACCACCGGGTCGATCTCCGACTTCGGGGGCAGGGTGAACAAGCTGGTCTTCTGAGTCGTAATCACCCACAAGTAAGATTGCTTCTCGCCGAGCCAGTAGAAAAGAATCGTGCCGCCAGCGCGCCGTGCGATCTCCTGGGGGTTCAGAGCGACCGGCTTGAACGTGGTCCCCTTCTGCAACAGACCCAATCCTTCGGCCAAGGTTCGACCACGACTGTATTCGGCCACTTGCAGAGCCTCTGCGGTCTTGCTCTGGCTCGCGAGGAAGTGGATGTAGTCGTTGTAGATGCCGAGAGCGTTCGAAGGGAATGGCAACTGCAAGTCTTCGCCCTTCAGAGAAGATCGGGCTGTTTCGAAGGTGCTCAAGGCGGAGTGATATTCGCGGTCTGCAGACTGAGGTTGGTTTTCATCTTCGTAGAGCTGGGCGAGGGAGTGCTCGGCCTCCCATTTCAGAAATACATGGCTCTTCGGGTCCTGCTCAATCTCACGATAGATCTTCTCTGCTTGCTGGCGGTCGTGCATTCGAGCGGCAACGTGGCCCTTGACCAACATGGGGTAGAGGCGATCAAGCGGGTTCCCCTCCGGTAACGCCATCGCAATGGTCATATCTGCATAGTCCCTCGCCTCCGTCAGTTTGCCAGATCGCTCACAAACAAGTGCCAGTGACATCAGAACATTCAGCCGATCCTCTTGGCCAGTATCCTTCGCGAGTACGAGAGCCTGTAGATAGGAACGTTCCGCCGAGAGGTAATCACCAGCATCTAAGTAAACATAGCCAGCATTCGTAAGCCACTGCACTTCATCTGTCGTGATTCGACTCTCGTGAGCTCGTTTCTGGGCTTCTATGAACATGCTAAGGGCTTTTTCATGTTCACCTAAACGGTAATACGCCCATCCCATGTTACCTAGTGAGGCCTGAACTATGGCGCTTGCACGAATCGCAGTCGACTGTTCATACGATCGGGAAGCCCACTCGATGGCCTCGTCGAAATGCTCCTGTTGCAAAGCAGACCATCCTAAGCTGGAAAGAGCGTTCGCTTCTAGAAAGGGGTCGTCTCGGAACAGAGGCAGGGTCTGCTCAAACCTTCGTTGTGCTTCCACAAAGTGTCCACGCTCCATTTCTAACCCGCCCCAAGCGCTGATCACTTCCGCGCACGGAGAATAATGGAATGTGGTACAAGACTTTTCCGCTTCATGGAGATTGTTCTCGGCTTCCTGGAACCGGTGCTCGTAAACGTGGGCTAGCGCTTCAAGTCTGTATCTGTGAATTGTCAACGCACCAGCGGGAGTAGGAGTGACTTCGGACGCGAAGAGACGCGGAACCTGCTGACTCAGCCCTCTCCACATAAGAACATCGCCTTGCAGGATCCGGAATCTCCAAGCCCAGTCAGCGCCTAGTTCGTGGAAGTCCCGATAGCCTTTTTTGGCTTGTTCCTCAGCGGCAGCCAGATCGCCATGGAGGAAAGCTCGATTCGCTTGGTCAAAAGCGGACTGCGGAGTTCGGCTATTGCACGCAAGAAAAGCGAAAAGTAGCGCCAAAGCTAGAACTGGAACGCCTACGGATGGCCTTTCCCGTTCACGTTGCATGTCGACAGCGACGCGCTGCCCGCCGCCAGGCAGCCCAGTTCCAGGCGGATCATGGTGAGCTTGTACGAATTGTGATTCACCGTTAACTCGGCGAGGAAGATGTTTCCAAAATCCGGGACATGAATCACGTGACCGAAGGATTTCGCTGGGGGTGGGATCTGAATGGACTTCCCATCCGCAGCCTTCGCGCTGATGTCCTTGATCTCGACATTTTCGACCAATGAACAAGTGACCCCGTCCCATTTGCTGTCGTTCTTCCTCGCTGTACTCGCCTGCTCCTGGATCTCGGCGTGATTCAGAATGAAGCCATGATACTTCTTCGCCAGCAAACCGTCAGCGTCGGTGAGGCGCATTTTCTTCCGGTCTTCTCCGGCCAGCGATTCGAGAGCCGTTTTCAGCCTCTGGTACTGAGCCTTTACCGAACTCATGAGGTCGGTCTTTTGATCGACTGACATCGCATCTTTGTCCGCAGGCCGTTGACCCGCGAGGTCAAGTTTCAGATAAGGCTCTGCTTTGTGGCGGGCAATCCTCAAATTCTCGAAATGTGTGCCCAAAAAAGTGACATGCGGAGAGTACTCCCCAGGGAAATGCGTCGTAGAGATTTGCGCCACTACCCGATCCGCCGTGACGACATTCAGAACATTCAAGTCTTCGACCACAGATGTCGCGAGCGTTACCGACGCGCCATCGTGCTTGTCGCTCGTATGCCCTGAAACCTGAGTATGGGCTGCGGTGTAAGAGATGATTCCCTCCAGCCGAAAATCCTTGGCGTGCTGAGAGAAGTAGTTCCGTTGCGCCCGCTCTTCATCGGGCAGGTCCGCGAGCGGACCCTCCAACTTCACGAAAGCCTGCTTCTTAATCTGTTCCTCAAATGGCAGTTTCAGCTTGCCCGCAAGGGCGTGAGCTTCCGCATGGAAATAGTGCGAGGTGCGATTGTCTTTCATGGGTTTCGCTCGCTCAAGAATTAATTCTGAATTTGCACGTCAATCGGATGACGGCTGAGTTCTTTGCTCTCGCCCCCCGGGGTGATGCCATTTACGACGAGAGCGTAGGTTCCAGATTCAAGATTATGACCCTGAATGTAAATCTGCCGGGTCTCTTCGTGGGAGGCGGTTGCAATCTGCCTCGACCACTCTTTCTTCCCGGCGGGATTATACAGGTCTGCTGTATAGGAAGCGAATCCATCTTCCGGAGGAAGGTTTACAAGGACTCCGAAGCCTTCGCCCTTGCGCACCTTCATGGAAATCGCAGTTGTGCCCCGAGTGCTGACGTTGACGGAAGCCCAGGAGCCGACCTGAGGCTGATTCGCGGTGGCTACCAAGCTCGGATACGTAACGAAGCTCTGGTACCCGATCACCGCCAGGAGCAAGGCGAGGACAGGTACGGCGAATGCGGGACGCAGCCAGGCAAACCACCCTGGCTTAGCGGCTTCTGTAACGGGAACACGGGACTCCGAAACAGCGGGCGGCTCCGCCAGAATCACTTTTGTCTGTTCGACGAACATGGCGCCGGCGCGCAGATCGAGCGCACAATCCTGGCAGTCAAAGAGGTGCTCCTCGAACTGATCCCGGAGTTCAGGATCGAGTTCATCCAGCAGGTATCTCTCCGTTGCGTTTTGTCGGACCGCCTCATCATGGTCCATGTCGATTCCCCTCATAACAAATAGTGCGTTGCGGCACAAAATCGTTTCAGCGTTTTTCGACGGCCACAGCTCCCGGCGGTCGAGCCGCAACATTCTTTAAATACAGGGACTTAAACGACTGTTTTGCCCGGTACAGCAGCACCCGGAGGTACTCGCGGTCGACGCCAAAGTCTTTGCACACCTCATCTTTGTCTCGTTCCTCGAGGAAGATCTCCCGCAACAGCCTTCGATCTCGCTCGGGCATCTCCTCCAGGATTTCGCGAATCTTCTCTCCCATTTGTTTGGCAGCAACGGCGCCAAGGACGTCCACATTCGTAGCAGGAAAGTCCTGTTGCTCTTCGTCGTCCAGCGAACTGTCGCGCGAAGATGCCCGATAGTGTTCGAGTAAGACGTTGTTGCACATGGAGTTGACGAAAGCGCCGAGGCGTTCGGGCTGACGAATCTTTCCGCCCCGCAGGGCCGCAAAAACGCGAGTGAAGGTTTCCTGTCTGACGTCCTCAATCGCCTGCGGTGAATGCAGGCGCGAACGCAGTTTCAGTTGGATCAACTCGCTGAAATAGGCGACGAAGTGTTCCTGTGTCCGGAAGTCTCCTGCCTGAAGACGCTCTACATAAGACTCGTCAAAGGACTGGAGTTGCAAGGAAACGGGCCTCGCGGATGGTTAAGTGGCAGCTAGTTTAACACTTCGAACAAAACGCGGGGAGCAGATTGGCCTCGTGTAACGAAACGGCAGAAAACGCCACTATCCTCAAAGAAGGCGATGAGACCCAACACCACAGCTCGAGAACGCTCAGTGACTCATGCGTGTTCGTCACGCGCCCGGAGGCCGGTTTCGAGGTTGCAGCGGCCGGGGGCTTTCCAGTGCACGATCCTTAGAGCCCTTGAGCTGCCCAAGGCTCATCGAGAGGTATTTCTGTTGAAGGAGATTCAGGGACACACTTTGACGGAGATCGCGGCCTTTCTCGGAATCAGCATCGACACAGCGCGGGTGAGATGGAAGCGCGCCCGCCGTGAAATCGGTGCCCTGGGAGATTCCGGCGCCCTTGGACGTGCGCAATGACCGTCCTGGCGCATTCGCTCAAGCGAATCTGGTCCGCGAAAAACCGCGGTTCTCTGCCGAACATGCACGAGCAAACCAGCCTGGTTGGCTTGGCGTATGACGGCGTTCTCGCCCTCAATGAATTGGCCCGTCAAACCGCGCCGACCATTCTCCCGATTGTCTGGAATATCTTCCGGTAGTCGACCTCAATATCTCCCCGTTGTCATCCAAACAATCCCGCATTTCGGCAAACTCAGTTTTCGCCGTGGTCCTGCGACCGGGCATTCGCCGATACATTTGATAGAGGAGTGAATCAGAGTGGCGCTTTACGGAGATTCTGTTGCTGGATGTAGATTGAGGTGAGATTTGTCGCGTGAAAAAACCCCGAAGATCGCCGGAGCCGCTTCCCCGTTCGGTTCCGGCGATCTGAAGAGCCCAAGCTTCCCCCCGGTTGCCAAAGGCCTTCCATGTCGGGATTTCTTGAGTGAGCGGCAGGCGCCACAAAGTGACTTCTACTGCTCACTGGAGTAGTGCAGCAACCGAGCTTTTCGTTTCAGGAGGAGCAGGAATTTTTTCTCGAACGTGAGGAGGCCTTTGGGGACTAGGGATTCGCCCTCATATCGCTGGATGTTCCGCCCGCCGCGGGAACATAGCATTTGAGACTGTAATCCATGACCATACGGTCGGCGTTAAAGCGCCAGCCCAGGGTGCGGATGGTACGCTTCATGCGCTTGATCCAGCCACGAGGCAGGCCGTCGCGGTCGCGCTGGTAGTAAAGAGGGATCACTTCGTCGCGGAGGGTACGCATGAGATCTTCGCCGTCGCGGCTGTCGTGAACGTTCATGTTGGAATGCGTCTTGCCAGTGCCGATGGCGAAGCCATTTACCCCGTCATAAGCCTCGGCCCACCAGCCATCGAGAACGGAAAGATTCAGCCCGCCGTTCAGGACTACTTTCTGGCCGCTGGTGCCCGACGCTTCGAGCGGACGCCGCGGATTGTTGAGCCACACGTCGACGCCCTGTACGAAGTGCCGGCCGACGTCGATGTCATAGTCTTCGACAAAAACGAACCTGTCGCGAAATTTGGGATCGCGCATGAGATCGGCGATTTGCTGCAACACCCGCTTGCCAGGCTCGTCGAGTGGATGGGCCTTGCCTGCGAATACAAACTGAACCGGACGGTTGGGATCATTGACCATGGCGGCAAGGCGCTCGATGTCGGTCAAGATCAGATTCGCCCGCTTGTACGTAGCGAAGCGGCGCGCAAATCCGATGGTTAGAGCATCCGGACTGAGCACGCGTTCAAGGCGCTGCAATACTTCGCGGGACTCTCCACGGCGCTCTGCCTGTTCAACCGCGCGTTTGCGAACAAATTCGATCAGCTGCGACTTCAGGTTCAGGTGAGTCTCCCAGAGTTCGCCGTCGTCGACGTTTTCGATACCGAGCCAGATCTTGGCTTCGCTGCCACGTTGGTGCCAGTCGGTGCCAAGGTGACGATCGTAGAGGCGAAACATCTGTGGGGCGAGCCAGGAAGGGACGTGGACGCCGTTGGTGATGTGCCCGATTGGAATCTCGTCTTCCGCTTTGTCTTTGAAGAGTCCGGTCCACATGGCGCGCGAGACCTCGCCGTGCAACGCCGAGACAGCATTAGCGCGCCGTGAAAGACGAAGGGCCAGGACCGTCATGCAGAAAAGTTCGTCGTTGTTGGAGGGATTCTCGCGGCCGAGTCCCATCAGGCTATCCTGAGAAAGCCCGATGGCTTCGCGTAAGGGGCCGATGTGTTCTTCGACGAGGCGGGCGTCGAAACGGTCGTGTCCGGCGGGAACGGGTGTGTGGGTGGTGAATACGACTTCGCGGGAAATCCGCGGGACGGCGGCTTCGAAGCCGATCCCTTCGTCTTCCATGCGCATACGAATCGCCTCCAGCACCGCGAAGGCGCTATGGCCTTCATTCAGGTGAAAGACGCCGGGAGAGATCCCAAGGGCTTTGAGGGCGCGCAGTCCACCTACTCCGAGCAATAACTCCTGGCGGATACGAATACGAAGATCGCCTCCGTAAAGGCGCGAGGTAAGTTCGCGGTCTTCTGGAGCGTTGCCTTCGACATCGGAATCGAGCAGGTACAGATCTCGGCGGCCGACTTTTACCCGCCACACTTTGGCCTGCAGGCTGCCGCTTCGCGTCTCGATCGAGACAACCACGGGGCGGCCGTCCTTTCCGATGGCGGCCTCCATGGGTAATTGGTTGACGTCGGTTTCGAGATACTCCTCGCGCTGCCAGCCGCTCAGATCGAGATGCTGGCGGAAATATCCTTGGGGATAGAACAAACCAATCCCGACCAGCGGAATATCGAGATCGGAGGAACTCTTGATGTGATCCCCGGCAAGCACACCGAGGCCTCCGGAATAGATAGGCAACGATTCGTGCAATCCAAACTCGGCGGAGAAATACGCGACGGGGTGAGGCCGCAGGACGCCGGCGTGGCGGGTCCCCCAGGTGCGGTCAGCCTCAAGGTATTCCAGCAGGCGACGATAGGCGTAATTCACGCGGCTGTGCAGCATGAGTTCCGTGGCGCGGGTTTCGAGTTTCGCCAACGGCATCTCGCTCAGCAGGGCAATTGGATTATGGTTGAGCTCACTCCAACGGGCAGGATCCAGGTCGAGAAAGAGACTTGCCGAGTTGTGATCCCAACTCCACCACAGATTGCGTGCGAGCGTCCACAAGCGTTCCTGCAACGGAGCAATGAAGCGATCCAGCGTACGAGCTTCGCTGACGATGGGCGCGACCTGAGAGGCCGCCTCGGCCAGCATGCGAATCTCATCGGTGCCGAACGTCCTGGCTTCGATGGTCTGGACCACGAGGACGCCCTGGAGAATTCCCCGATCGATCAGAGGGACACCGAGAAAAGACTGGTAGGCATCTTCCCCTGAGTCTCGGAAATATTTGAACCGCGGGTGGTTCTTAACCTGGCTGACGGCGACCGCTTGCACTTGCTCCGCGACAAGTCCGGTCAATCCCTCATTGACTGCCATGCGCAGATTTCCAATACATTCGCGGCGCAGCCCGACGGTTGCGGCCAAAACGAGATTGGCGCGATCTGGCTCGAGCAAATAAGCCGAGCAAACATCGGTTCGAAACCTCTTTGCAATCAGCGCGACGACGTTCATGAGGGTCTCTGCCGACTGGCCGCCCTCGGCGGCCAGATGCTGAATCTCTTCTTTCGTCAGGACATTCCTGACTTCACCGGTGCGCACACCTTGATCCATAGTTTCCGTGGTATCGTATCCGCTCAATTCTTTGTCCTAACCTCCACAAAAGCCATCCGATGGGATGGTCGTTCTTTGATGATGTCACAATTGGGAGGATTCCGACTATTGTAAGTTGTAGGTATAAAATCGCGGGCTCAGAATTATGCTTGGGAACATCGCAAAACCCGTTTGCTTGCTGGCGGGAGGAAAGAGTAGAATTTCGGCCAAACCAGCCAACTGGCGGAGACCGACGTCCAATTTCCACCGGTTTAACCGAGCTGGGCGGATAGGCACAGCGATCGAGCTCGCGGCCTGGGCGTAACTCACTCTAGCAACACAGGACGAATACAGCGACGGGAAACCTGTGCAGTGCAGCCCGCAGAACCTTTGGTCTCGCGAGCCGTGACAGGGCGAGCCATGGAGTCAAAACAATAATGAGAGGGATTGGCGCGCGATCGCTCGGGTATTGTGCAGGACTCTTAACGCTAGTGGCGGTGGGATGGATTCTGACGGGACGAGCAGCCAGCCCAAGACAGCAAGGTCTGCCCGCGGATTGGAGCCACCGGGCACGTCATCTTCTCGCAGCCGTCGACGGATGCTCAAGCTGCGGCCGTAATGCATGACCCGCGGTACTGGCAGCAATGGAATCGCACGCACTTCGTCAAAGCTTTGAGTCTCGGCGATGTGGGGTTCACCAATAGCTCCCTGTTCGCTTCTGCTGGAACATCGCATGCGGATTGGTCGCAGAATCTGGGTAGTGGGGCAAATGCAGGTCCAGGTGTTTTCCCTGCGAAATACTCGTTCCAGGCCACTTCGGCGACTTGCGCTGGTGGGGTTGGGGTTAAACCGGATTATGTGGTGTTCAGTACAGGACTGGGATCCGGAGCAAGCATCGTTGTCTTTGAAAACGGCGTCAGGCGATCTGGTGCAGATACGCATAATGCCGGACAACTCGGCTCAACCCACCGGCGCAATTGCATGAGCAGCTGTCAGTGGCAGTATTCCGATCGAAAATATGGCGGGAATTTCTGCGCCGCTTGAGACCGAGTGGTCTTTGCTGCGGGCTGCGTGTGCCGAAGTCCCTCCTACACAGAAAACTGCTCGCATTCGTGAGCTGTTAGGTTTTCAAGTTCACTGGGATTCTCTCCTTCGTCTGGCCGAACATCATGGGGTGCAACCGATTCTTGCACGCTCCCTTATGAGTTTCGAGGATCAGATTCCTACCCGAGCGCTCATCACTCTGAAACAGAGTTATCAGGTAAATCTTCACAAAGCTCTCTTGCTATCAGGTGAATTTGTTCGCGTTGCGAACAGCTTGTCGCAGGCTGGTATCGACTTCATTCCCTATAAGGGCCTGGCCTTGGCGGAGACCGTCTACGGCGACATTGCGTTGCGCCAAGCCGGCGATATCGATCTCCTGATTCATGCGACAGATCTGAAGCGCGTCCAGGAGGCGATGGGGAAGATCGGCTACGTGCCGCATTTGAATTTTTCGGAAGACGAAGAAGCGGCATACTTAAAGTCTGGGTACGAGTGCGCATTCGACGGTGCAGCAGGAAGGAATTTGCTGGAGGTTCAGTGGGCGATTGAGCCACACTTTTATGCGGTGGATCTTGATCTTGAAGAATTGTTCCGCCGCGCGCAGACGGTAAGGGTTGCAAGTTTAGAGGTAAAGTCACTGGCGACGGAAGATCTATTCGTGGTTCTGGCCCTGCATGCGGCGAAGCACGTATGGGGACGGCTGATCTGGTTATGCGACCTGGAGCGGATCAGCAGGCTGGCGCTCAACTGGAAAAGGATCTCTGAACAAGCGCAGCAGTTGGGTGTAGTGCGGATTCTCCGCGTTACGCTACTGCTTGCCGAAAGACTGCTAGGTTCTCCTTGGCCGACATTGGCCGCGGAGAATCTTCCCGAGGATTCAGCAGCTGAAACATTGGCGGAGGAGATCGAAACATACATTTCAACCGCTAAGACATACGATCTTGAGTCGCTCGCGTACTTTCGCCTGATGCTGCGATTGCGAGAACGGCGCATCGACCGTTTCCGATTTGTTAGCCGATTTGTATTTACGCCGGGGCCCAGCGAATGGGCGGTGATGCGACTCCCGAAGCTTCTATTTCCGCTATACCGGGTCGTGAGAATTACTCGGCTAGCCGGCAGAATAGCCAGTGGCCGAGTCTGAGCGAGTCCAATTTCGCAGATAAAGGACGTACATCAGCGCGCATCCTAGCAGCGGCACATAGAACCCAGCTTTCAAGGTTCCAAATCTTGTGGACGAAACACCGACAAGCCATGGTAAAAGGCCGCCTCCGATGTTGGACAGAACGAACATGAGCGATCCGATCCGGGGGGAATCGAACTCACGGGAGAGAAGTGAAATTGTAATGGGGTAGACGTATGAGAGACCCAACCCCCCGGCACAGGCACTGGCAGCCACTCCCGGCAAAGCGTGCGAAAAGATCAGTCCTGCCATTCCAGCACACGCCAAAAGTAAGCCTGTTTGGACGAGACGGATTTCGTCAATGATCTGGAGCAGAGCGGGTGCCAGCATTCTGCCGACCGTCAGCGAGGCATAGAAAAAGGAGGGAATCGCCAAAGATATAGCCAGTGTTAAGGTTCCCAGACTCTTCCCATAGGACGCCAGCCACTGGCCAAAGGCGTTTTCCACTCCGACGTAGAGAAAAAAAAGCAGCGCGAGAATGGAAAACAAATGGGTACGCGCACCTATCAAAGACAGGACTGGCCGTTTATCCAATGTCACAACCGGTTCGACGATCCGGTTGCCAGTTAACCCAATCCCGAGCACAACCGAAATCGAGAAACCGGAGACGCAGAGCAAAAATAGCGGCATATGTTGAGTTTTGGCAGCCGCGGCCACCAGGAAGGGACAGGCTACCGCTCCCGTGCTCCAGAAGAAGTTCAGCAGATTTAGCGTGGCGCTTCTGCGTCCCGGATTCACTGCGGCGACCATCAGGTTCGCCGCAGGAACTGCCAACCCGAGTCCGGCGCCATTGGCTGCAATGCAAAGAGTGGCACACCATTTTGGCCCGGCCAGCAAAAAGGCCAGCCCTATAGCAGTGAGAAGAAGCCCAGTCTTCATTGCAAAGCGGTATCCACGCCAGGTAGCCAAGACTCCTGAAAAGGCAACGGCGCAAGTCGAAGCAACATACTGGACGGGGAAAAACGCCCCCACCTGTGAGTAATTCAATGACCAGCGCGCCGAAAGCGTCGGCAGCATCGGACCGAGAATGACGGTGGCGATTCCGATGGGAATAAATGAGATATACGCGGCATAGGTGAGCACGCGGACAGAATCGGGCGCTGTGTGCGTGGCGGCGGTAGGCATGAGGGGGGCGACTGCGTCCCCGGGCAGACGCAAGATCGTGTTGATCCTAGCAGGAGAGGGGTGCGTTTGCCGTAGATTCCCGCACGACTAGTTCAGGCTCGATCGCAATCTCCGAAGGGTATTCCCTCTTGCCCTCGATTCGATCCAACAGGGTTTGGGCGGCGACTTCTCCCATACGGTTCAATGGCTGCCGCACCGTCGTCAGGCTCGGCGTATGAAAGGCCGCTCCGGGGATGTCGTCAAATCCGAGAACGGATATATCCTGCGGTACCCGGAGGCCCTTTTCCATGAGCGCGCGGATCGCACCGATTGCGGATATATCGTTATAGGCGAAAATTGCGGTGAATGGCTTCTGACGAGCGAGCAGTTGCTTGGTGAACGGGTAACCCAACATCGGCGTTGGGTCGTCCGTATCGATCTGCACGATCAGCTCAGGGTCAATATTGATCCCGATCTCTGCTGCCACATTACAGATCGCATCCCAACGGTCCATTGAATCGGAACTTATCGGATTGCCCCTCATGAACGCGATGCGTTCATGGCGCAGATCCTTGAGGTGGTTGAGCGCCAGAACGGCTGCTCTCTTGTGGTCGAGCACGATGTTGGTGATGCCCTTCAGTTTCTTGTGACCTGCGATCGCCACAGTGGGCAACATGGGCGCTTCCTGAACCGTCGTATCAACGGTGATGATCCCCTCGACTCCGCGCTCGGACAGAAGTTGTGAATAGCGGCTCAACAAAGCCTGATCGTGGCGATGGACGACTGTCAAGAAGAAATAGTCGCGCTTCCTCAGATACTGCTCGATGCCGCTAATGATCGGAGAACTGTAGGAATCGCCGATTTCTTCGGCGATCACTCCAATCGTGTAGGTACGTTTGTTGCGGAGAGTACGGGCAAAGAAGTTCGGCCGATAATTGAGTTCCTTGGCGGCTGCGCGGATGCGGTTCTTGGTCTCCGGCGGAATGGACCGGGCAGACGGGGAATCATTCAGGACGGCCGACACGGTGCCCGGGGTAAGTCCTAAATGTTGCGCGACTGCTTTGAGCGTGATGACTTGCGGCTTTTGGCCGGGTTTCTTGACTTGAACCATGGGGGTTTATAAATCGTTTAGTTATAGTGTCTTTGAATTGCCCGGAAATCGTACCAGATACTCCCTAGCTGTCGTGATGCACACACCATTACCCCCACGGCTGCGATATGCCAATATCACACTTTGGCGTATCGCTCGCTGTTGGGCCTCGATCCACTCAAAGCGAAATACAAGATGTACAAATAGCAAATGACCGGCAGGAAGAACGCATGATGAATGCCGATGTGATCGGCGATCCATCCCTGCGCTACCGGAATAATTGCCCCACCAACAATCGCCATAATCATGACTCCGGACCCATCGCCCGTCAGCGGCCCGAGCTCTGCCACGCCCAGAGTAAAGATGCTGGGGAACATGATGGAATTAAAGAATCCCACCAGGATAATGCTGTACATCGCGGTATGGCCGTTAGTCAGCATGGAAACTGCGACGAGGCCCGCCGCGCACACTGCACAAATGGCGAGCAGCCCACCGGTCTTTACTTTCTGCAAGAGCGCTGAACCAATGAAGCGCCCCACCATCGCCCCGCCCCAGTAGAAGGCGACAAAGCTGGCGGCGACTTTTTCCGTCAAACCTCCAATTTCGGGCTGGCTGAAATAATTGACCAGGAAGCTCCCGATAGAAACCTCGGCGCCGACATATACGAAAATCCCGATGGCCCCGAAAATCAAGTTGGGATGTTTCCAGATAGAGTCGTTAACCTTCTCTCCGAGCTGATGTTGAGCGTGTGGGATTTTGGGCAACTTAAAACTGCCAATCGCAATCGCCAGCAAGACAAGCGCGATGCCCAGTCCCACATAAGGCAGTTTGACTGTTGCCGCTTCGTGCAAACGATAAGCCTGAAGAGCGTCAGGCGCTAATGCTCGAACTTCATCGATGTTTCGCGCTGCCGTCAAAATGAAGAGACCGCCGAAAAATGGCGCCAGAAACGTCCCCAACGAATTGAACGCCTGCGTCAGATTCAGCCGGCTCGAAGCGGTCTCCGGCTTTCCGAGCACGGTAACGTACGGATTGGCTGCAACCTGAAGGCAGGTAATTCCCGCGGCCAGTACGATGAGGGCACCCAGGAACAGTGGGTAGGACGGAACACTGGCGGCAGGTACGAACAAGAACGCTCCCAAGCCCATGACTAGGAGCCCGACGACCATCGAACGTTGGTAGCCGATCCAATCAATGATCTTGGCTGAAGGGATCGAGAAAAGGAAATAGGCGCCGAAGAAAGCAAACTGAATCAGCATCACTTTCGTGTAATTAAGGTCGAAAATCGGCTTCAGGTGGGGAACCAAGATGTCGTTGAGGCAGGTCAGGAAGCCCCACATAAAGAAAAGCGTGGTTACCGTGGCCAGGGGAGCGCCATAGCTTTGTCCGGTCCCCGGAGCGGGAGCGGCGGCCGTGGTGCTGGTATTAGGGGTTGCGATCGCCATGAGTTCTAATCCACCCTTCGAAGGGTTATGAATTGCGTGATCGCCGCCATCATACATCGGGGAGGAGCTATTTTGCGCATTTTCTTCTGGGAAGGAATCGCGCCCGGGCCCTACAAAATCGATTCTCTAGCTTGACAATCGGTTGCGGTTGCCCGAGACTCAGTCGTTTCCGGCAATCATCTTTTCTTATGGGTCGTGCTTATGCGTCGAGCAATTCTGTTCATACTCTTGACCGCCGTTGCCCTTGGCAGCAAGCCTGTCCTGCTGGCACAAAGTGAAGCGAGAGATGTGGTAGTGTTCAGCGAGCCGGGATTTCCGGCCGCAAACTCAGCTGCTCCTTCTGCACAGCAACTGGCAAACTTGTTTGGGGATGTGAGAAACGTTGGCGCAGAGCAATTACCTACAATCCTCTCATCACAGTCCTCTCACATTTTGGTGCTTCCTTATGGCTCAGCCTTCCCTGAGGAGAGTTGGCCGGCGATTAAGAGCTTTCTGGATCGCGGAGGCAATCTCCTGGTGCTCGGCGGAATGCCGTTTACGCGTGCGGCGTATCGCGATGCCCAGGGATGGCATCTACGTGATTACAGCGTCAGGTTCATCCGCCCATTGATGATTGATCAGTACCAGGAGACTCCGGGATCGGACGGTCTTGAATTCCAGAGCAATCCCGAGTTGACTTTGAAAGTGCCAGCGTTCTCCTGGAACCGAGCGTTCAGCCCAGTGATCAGGCTGAGTGCTGTGGATCTGTATCATCGGGGTGGCGGGGCAGGTTCACTCGATGCACGGCTTGACGCGCTCGCATGGGGCACCAAAGACGGGCGCAAATTGTCTGCGCCTGCGATTCAGGTGGATCACGACCGGAACGGGTTCGATGGCGGACGCTGGATTCTGGTGAATGCAGAGCTAGGGCGCGAGTTCTTCGACAACAAGGAACTAGTCCAGTCTCTGCTGAATCGGGTGCGGGAAGGCGAACTGCAATTCGCCGTGCGTCCGGTGTTGCCGCTCTATTTCCCGGGCGAGCCGATAGAACTGCAAGTCGATTGGTATGCAGCGCAACCGGCGAGCGGGCTCTCAGTGAAGGTCACGAGCTTCCAGGAGTCCGATCCCTCGAATCGCACAACCGCGACCGCGGCGCTCCCGTCGACGGCGCCGATCATACTTCCGCCCCCTCCGGGCAAGGGACTCATCATCATCGAGGCGGAGTTGGTGCAGGGCGACCGATTGCGTGCCATCTATCACTCGGGATTCTGGATTCGCGATGAGGCTTACCTTCGATCCGGCCCGCATCTGAGTATCAATCACGATTACTTTGAACTCGATGGCCATCCTCTGGCGGTGGTGGGCACGACATACATGTCGAGCGAAGTGCAGCGCCTGTTCTTCGAACACCCGAACGTTTATCTGTGGAATCAGGATCTCAGACAGATTCACGATGCTGGATTGAACATGATCCGAACCGGGTGGTGGACTGGCTGGGACAAGTTCTGCGATGAGAATGGGCGGCCTTACGAGCGGACGCTGCGCACTCTGGAAGCCTATCTCATGACGGCGCGTAAATACAGTTTGCCGGTGCAGTTCAATTTCTTTGCATTCTTGCCAGATGTTCTCGGGGGCAACAATGCGTTTCTAGACCCGGCGGCGGTAAGAAGGCAGCAAACCTTGATCTCCGCGGTGGTCTCGCGCTTCCACGAAGTGCCTTTTCTGGCTTGGGACCTCATTAATGAAGCTAGTTTTTCTCAGCACTTGTGGACGATGCGCCCCAATGGTGATTCCATCGAGTTGGCGGCTTGGAACGAGTGGCTGAACAAGCGCTACCCGGATCGTGTCAGACTCGCTGCCATGTGGAACGTGCCGCCGGAGTCCCTTGCAGGAACGATCTCTCTTCCTAGTGAAATGGAATTTTCTCCGCGTGGAATGTACGTCGGAGTCAACTCTCTGAGGGTGAACGACTACATTCTTTTCGCGCAAGAATCGTTTGCACAATGGGTGCGTACGATGCGGGAAACCATCCATGCTACAGGCTCTCAACAGCTGGTCACGGTCGGTCAGGATGAAGGCGGGATCCAAGACCGCCTTTCGCCAGCGTTCTGGGGTTCGTCTGTCGACTTCACGACGAATCACTCCTGGTGGCAGAACGACTACATTCTTTGGGATTCGCTCGCGGCGAAGCAGCCGGGTGAAGCGATGCTAATCCAGGAAACGGGGCTGCAGCGGGAGTTGAACCTCGATGAGATCGCGCGGCGCACTCCGGAGAATGAGGCTGCTCTCCTCGAAAGGAAAGTCGCGACTTCGTTCATACAAGGGTCGGGAGCCATCGAATGGCTCTGGAATACGAATTCCGATATGACGGAGAGCAACGAGACGCCGATAGGGGCAGTGCGTACTGATTACACCGAAAAGCCAGAGGCGACGTTGCTGCGGAAATTTGCTCAATTTGCGCCTTCGCTGCAGGAGCATCTTCGAGATCCTCAACTTCCCCCGATCGCCATCGTCACCTCGCAGGCGTCGCAATATTCCGTACTGGCCGATTTCCAACTGGAGGCACAACGGCGAGCCGTGCGCGCGCTGACATACTTGGCCAGGTTGCCGGTTTATGTGGTCGCTGAGAATCAGATCGAAAGGCTCGGCAATCCAAAGCTCGTCATTCTTCCATCGCCGCAGGCGCTCAGCGACGCGGCCTGGGCAGCGCTGGTGAAATACGTAGATGCGGGAGGGACTCTTCTTATAACCGGTCCCGTCGAGCGGGACGAGCATTGGCAGGTAAGGCATCGAACTGTCGGACTTGGGGTCAAAGCACATGCTGAGCCCCTGGTCTATCACAACGCTGCCATATCTTTCGGGAACGCCAGGATTCATCTTGCTTTCGGCCAGCAACAGCAGAATTGGTTGGATTCGCTGAAGTTCGAGGATGACTCGACGCTCAAGGAGGTTCCGCGCGGCGAGGGTCGCATTTATTGGACAGCGTACCCGGTGGAGTTGGCGGAGGACCTGCAATCCGCAGCTGACCTCTATTCTCAGGTGGCCGCACGGATGAACCTATCACCGCCGTTCACCTCAGGCACTGTGCTCGCATCGGGCGTTCTGGTGTTCCCGACCGTAATGGCAGATTCGGTAATGTACGTGTTTGTGTCAGATTCTGACAAAGACATGAGCGTCGATATTCGTGACCGGGCGACAGGAGTTCCGATTGTCTTTTCTTTGCGGGCCCAGCACGCGGCGCTTGCGGTGATTGGGAAGAAGGAGAAGAAAGTCGTCGCCAAATATGGCTTCTAGTGTCTGCCCGTTGCTTATTCCCATACCCGCATCTGAGCCCAGGCGACTAAAACAATGAAGTGCCGGGCTCTGTTCGAAACGCTCTCCTTACAGCATCTGGGGTATTGTTTCTCTCCGCCCAGGAAAATACTTTCGGGGTATTAGACCTAAAATGCTCCGCTCATCGCTGGGAAAAGGCACACAGGAGTAAAAAGGAGGAATGAGATGCCAAAGGGTACGCTGCGGGATCTGTACATCGATGAACTGAGGGATCTCTATAACGCCGAGACCCAATTGACAAAAGCACTGCCCAAAATGGCGAAGACATCTTCGAACAGTCAACTACGGCAGGCATTCGAAGAGCATCTCCGGCAGACATCTGAACACGTTTCACGCCTTGAACAGATATTCGACATGCTGGAGGAGAAGGCGACGGGCAAGAAGTGCCTTGGGATGGAAGGTTTGCTGAAAGAAGGTGCCGAAACAATCCAAGAAGACTATGAGAACGCGGTAATGGATGTAGCCATAATCGGCGCCGCTCAAAGGGTGGAGCACTATGAGATTGCCGCCTATGGCACAACGAGGGAACTCGCCCGACTGCTAGGAGAAGACGAACACGTTCCCCTTCTGCAGCAAACGCTGAACGAAGAAAAGCAGACGGATGAGAGACTCACTCAATTAGCAGGGGAGATTAATTCGCAGGCTCTGGAAGCTGGCAAGGGAGTGGGGGACTCGCAAGGCGAAGAGGGAGAAGGAAAGAGACGAACCAGGAGTTCATCTCGACGCGCAGCTTAAGCGAGCCCGGTGGAAGGGCGCCTGCCCTTCCACAAACTCTCATCCTGCATCTGGAGAATACGGCAATTACAGTATGGGCCAACCTCAATTACTGAGGATATGTTCTTACGGCAAATGCTTGCCCACTTCGTTCGCCGTGAGGATTTCAGATGAGCGAGTACGCCAGTAACCTCCATTCCTCTGGAAGTTCCAGCGCCTCCTGGCACTCTTTGTATCAAGCTGCTCTATTTGAGACTGATCGGGAGCTGATACCTGGCAGAATTGCCAAGGCGGAAAAGGCAATTCTCGATCGCGTAAAGGAGCTTTTCGGAGTTGATTCCGACCACATTGAGGAAGACCAGATTCTGGATGACGCACTGTACGCTCTACGGGCGTTGCGGAACTGCGTGGTATCGGAAGCAAACGCGGCATAGGCGGTGCCTTCTAGTGCCGATCCCGGGTCCACCGGTTCTAGCCGGCAATTCCTAAGTGAATGCAGTTCTTCTAGTTAGGGCAACGCTGTATTGTTGGCGTTCGGCGGTCGTCTTAGAGTGCAAGAAACCAAGAAAGTCGAGCTGCCCTCTAATGGCGAGCAAACCGACAATGCAGGTTCCATCTGCGCAATTTCCATCTATGAACATCAATCTAAAACACACGTTTGAGAATGCAGTCCGTGACATTTATCAGGCCGGAATAACCGGGAAGACGTCGAATTATCGCAGGCCCATCGTGCAGCGATCGCCCGCGCCCTCGGAATCTTCGGATAATGTACAAAAAAAGGCGCTCTCTGACGCTGCTAAGGCTCTAGCCCAACTGTGGAAAGTTGCGCCGAACTCCGGTCGCTGATATTTCGGGGAGTGGCCTTCAAGAGATTGCAAGAATCACCACCGAGGGGTGAAGGGGTGGTTCTTTCGCAGGCGCAGTCCTCTTGCGCAACGAGACGATGGTGGTGACAATAATTATCATCAACAACAGCGCGACGGCGGCGGTTGCAGCTCGTTTTCCGGTTTTTGGATTGCCAACGATCATTACAGCTAAGACCATGCGACGAAGTGCGCGTGTTTTCTACCTCGCTTCGTATGCTTCCATGAGTATTGGTTGATGCAGGCTCTCGGGCAATCGGCCCTTCCCTGTAGGGTAAAAGAGGGGGAGCCTCAAATTCGCCCTGGATCTTCCGGATCTGGTTCTCTGATGGGTACGTCCGGATTTTCCGGTGGATCGACGGGATCCTGGATTGGCGATGGATATGGCTCTGGCGGGGTCCGCAACCGGTACTGGAATCTAGGATCTTTGTCGGGATGCATGCCACTCTGATGCTGGCGAAGGGGCAACGGCAGCCATTGATTATGGAAGGGAAGATCAAGGGATCAGTTCGATACTGCTCACTTGGATGGTGTTGCTCTTCTCCAGTTTGCCCATGACCTTTACCCGCTTGCCGATGAACTTCTTAGCTGTCCCATGGTCGTCCAATTGGTAGTTGAGTTTTGTCACTGGATCCTTCAACAAGAGACTTCCTTTCTCTTGTTCAATGCGCCCGGTAAATGCAAGTTCATCCTGAGTCTGATTCGAGGGAGAAGACGACACGCCGGAGCGTGGAGTCTGCGTCTCTGAGGAAGCGGAAGATTGTTGTGCTCTTCCTGGCGGCGTTGCGTTCGTCGGTGTCGCATCTTCGTCTGCCTGTTGACCGTGTGCCGACGAGGAAAGAGCGAATGCCGCCAAAGTCAAAGCCGCGGCTACCAGCAGTCGAAAAAAGATCTCTTTCATTTCCTCGCACCTCGATTCACATTCAATGCATTTCCAGCTGAATGGAGTCGACACTTGCGCTCAACTCTCGGAAGTTATGGAAGCAACTTTGATCGTGTTTCCAGTGCGCGTACCGACGACGCGAGCGCGTTGGCCCGCCAGCTTCTTAAATAGACCAAGATCGCCTTCGAGGAGGTAGACGGATTCGTTATCAATGAGTGCGAAAGTTGAGCCCCCATGAACACAGACACGGACGCAAGTACTTGCTGAGCGGTCAAGAGCGGGCTGATGTCTTGCGCCACAGTGGGAACAAGTAATCATACCTTCGAAGGACCGAGCACCTTCCGGTGGGCTTACGCGCACCGTCTGACCGACAGCAACCCCTGCAGCCGCTCCCAAGCTGGCCAGAAGCAGGGCTAGCGCCAGGGCAACGGCGGTTCCGAGCAAGATGATTTCGCACACGTGTTTGGTCTTCATGAGGATCTCCCGGTAGTGCGACAGTCAGGGATGCACGGTTCGATCGGATAGTTCGCACAATAGGGGTAGCACATGGGTTGCCATTCTCAACGAAAACCGGCTCTACGCTTTCCTTTTCAAATGGAAGTGCCAACGATGAATGCAACCGCAACACCGTTGCGGTGTTGAGAGGGGAGCAAGGTAGAAATTTCTTGCAGGAGTGCAGTCTTTCCGGTCAAAATGCCCGATCGCGCATTAGGCCGCCGCCGCGGCCGCTTGAATCGCGCCGAGACTTGCTGCTTCCTGGGCGCCGGCGCCCCGCAGAAGCTCAATCGCGCCTGTCGCTTTTGTCTTCTCCGCGCACGAGACATACACCAATGCACCTACATCGCAGAGTTGGTGTCCAAGCCTTTGCGCATCGTCGGGAGAGAATCCGAGATCGACCAAGGTTCGAGAACCCCGTGAAAGTGAAGATGAATTCTTCTCTGTGAACAGCGCATTCAGGAACGCTTCAGATCGAATGAATACGCCAACGGTGGGAATCACCACCGCCCCGAACTTTGAGAACCAGCGAATCATGCGCGTGGTCGTTGCACTCTCGACTCCTGCAACACAGTTCGTCGAATCATGGAAGATTCCCGCGTCGGGATGCGCGGGTGAAAGAACCATACAGATGTTCTCATTGTGGTAACCAGCCTGGTTTAGTGCAGAAACAACCTCGGCCAAGGCCACGTTGCGCGAGTACATTCCGTAAGCTGCGGTTCCGCTACTGATCATGACTGAACTCCGAAGCCGGGCTATGCGGAAGGCTGTAAATCCTTCTACGGCGCAGGCAAGTTTGTAAAAGATACAAAGATTACCGATTTGAGGCACTAGGGTGAATCATGTAAGGCTCCCTGAGGCTGGACTAGAGCCCTTTTGCTATGGGGAGGGCTCGATTTTCAGGACCCTGATAGACCTGACGTGCGGACGAACATTCCCGACGACTCTTACGCGGTGATTTGCATAGACCTCAATGGCTTCATTGGCTTCAAGTTGGTATGCCGCGCTGTCCTGCAATTGGAGCACAAACCCATTCCCGTTTTTGATGATTTCACCCGCATAAGACTGGGCGGGCTCCTGCTGGTTTTGCGGATCGGCAGGCAACTTCGCTTGTTGGTCTTGAGGTTGCTCCGGTTGCGGAACGGAGGGGTTCCTGGGTGGCAATGGCTGGGGAGCCGGTTGTGGTTTCTGCAGCTGAGACCACGCAATCAAATCGCGGCTCGTGTATGCATCTTCGGGAGTCTGGAGCGTCGATTGTTGAGGAAAGGCTCCTGGTGCAAGCAGCAACAAGAGTGCGATAAGCGTCGTCATTCGACCCATGATTACGTCTCCGAAAGACGAAGCTTTGGTTCGGATATGTCGACCCTCAGGTGCTCTGAGTTAGCGCGTGACCCAGACAGGCATCGTCAAAGGCCGTTTTACGCGTCGCCCCACAAAGGGTCCATAGAGTGTTCGCGGTACCGCGAGGCGAACAGTTCTGCATGGGCTCAAAAAACGTGAACAATACCGTTCCGCACGGCATAGCGCGTCAGATCCGCGACGGAATGTAGACCTAGTTTTCGCATGAGGTTTGTGCGGTGTGTCTCAGCGGTCTTCACACTCAGGTTCAGGGTCACGGCCACTTCTTTGCTTGTCCGCCCTTCGGCCAGCAATTGGATCACTTCACGCTCGCGCGCCGTGAGGAGGTCACCGGAAGGATTAGCTACATCTTCGATCTCGGAACGTTTCTTTTCGCGGTTCAGAAACCCGTCCAACACCATCTGGCTGACGCGCGGCGTGAAAAATGTCTTCTGGCTCTCGAGAGCCTCCACGGCGGCGACCAAATCGCGCCCGGCATCGGATTTAAGAAGGAATCCGCGAGCGCCGGCCCGCAACACCTCGCGAATGACGTTGTCCGAATCGTGCATGGTTAAAATCAGGATCGCTACATTCGGATTGGTTGCCAGAATTTGCCGGGCGGCTTCCAACCCATTCAGATTTGGCATCCCTATATCAAGCAAAACCAAGTCAGGCTTCGTGCTCGTCGCCAGCTCGACTGCGTCACGTCCATCCTTAGCCTCGGCGCACACATCCCATCCCGGATGACTCTCCAGAAGAGAGCGAATGCCGCGCCGGGCAACTTCGTGATCATCTGCGATAAGAATGCGGAGCATTTTTCCACCTCCGAGATACCGAACGGAGCCCACACGGGGTCCGTGCTGTAAGTTATTCGGAATCAGTCATTCAGACGCCTGGAAGCATTTACTCTCTCGCTTCAGTTGCACATCTGCTGCCAAACGCCTATCCTCTTGCTACCGAATAACAACACCGAATACGCGTCCGTGACTCTGTGTAACTTTTGCCAAATGACATTTTGATTGCGGGGGCAGTGAATTTCCATCATGCGTGTAATGTTGCATATACAGCGAACACTGTAGTTCTTCACAACAGACCCGGTTCTCCCAAGCAGATCCCTCGTCACAAAATGCGTTAACCGAGCGTGCCAGTCTTGCATCTGAAAACATTCACGGGAGGGCCGGCGCATGTGGGCAAATTTCACATCTCATCTCCACTCATTTCTACGGCGCAGTTTTCCTCTAGCTGCGTTCGCGGTTATCTCGTGTGGCTGGGCAGCCTCTCAGGACGACCCGATGGCTTTACCGCCGCGAACCTCGCAACCACCCGCTTCTGCGCAGCAGGAGTCCAACCCATCGCCACCCGCCGACCAGCAGCCAGGCGGGCAGTCGATTTCTCCGATCCAGAGCTCTGAAGATCAAGGCCGATTCGTTTTCAGGAAGCAGGTACAGGAGGTCGTTCTACACGCAACCGTTGCCGATGAATACGGGAGGCTGGTCACGTCGCTGGATCGGACAGCTTTTTCGATCTATCAAAATGGACAACCGGAAACAATTACGTCTTTCCGCAGAGAAGATGTACCGGTTGCAATCGGAATCGTGATCGATAACTCCGGTTCGATGCGCGACAAGCGAGCAAAGGTAAATCAAGCGGTATTGAACCTGGTCCGCGCGAGCAATCCCGAAGATCAGGTGTTCGTGGTGAACTTCAGTCAAACCCCTTATCTGGATCAGGACTTCACCTCTGACGTGAATCTGCTCCAGACCGCATTGCACCAGGTTTCGAGTCGCGGAAGCACGGCTCTGTACGATGCCGTGGTTTCATCGGATTTCCACTTGCGGAACAATCCACGGCTGGATAAGAAAGTATTGCTCGTGATCACGGACGGGCAGGACAACATGAGCCGTGAGACCTTGCAGGATGCGTTACGGAAACTGCAGTCGAATAAAGGGGCGACGCTGTATGCGATCGGGTTGACGAACCCAGGAATGACGCGCTCCGGCCGTGAAGCATTACAGAGCCTTGCAGCCAGTACCGGCGGTACGGCATTTTTCCCGCAGAATTTGGACGAGGTGGATTCGATCACTCGATCAATCGCACACGATATTCGGAGCCAGTACACGGTGGCATACAATCCCGGAGGCAATATCGGGAATGGATACCAGAAGATCCGGGTGGAAGCGAGAGGCCCGGCCCACAGCCACCTCATTGTTCGCACCCGATCCGGCTATTATCCTGGAGAGGCCGTGAAGTGAGGAGCCGGACGGATCAAGCCGCGGTCGGTCCTGTTGGTGACTTGGGCGGAGGCGGCAATTCAATCTGGATCAGGTTGTTCTTGATCGCATAGACGACCAAGTCGCGAATCGAGTGGAAACTTAACTTCCTCATGATATTGCTGCGATGAGTTTCCACAGTCTTCGTGCTTAGATTCAGGAGCGACGCGACCTCCTTGGAGCTGTTCCCTTCGGCTAACAGTTGAGTGATCTCCCGTTCGCGGGCCGTTAAGGTCGGCAGCTTCGGGGCTTCGTTTCTCGAAACCTTCTGGCCCTTTTCCAGGAAGCCAGCCAGTACCAGGTCATTTACGCGCGGAGTGAAGAACATACGTTTGTTCTGTAGAGCCTCCACGGCTGAGACCAGATCCCGCGCGGCGTCCGATTTTAGGACAAAACCACGAGCACCCGCATCCAGGGCTTCGCGGATCACCTGATCCGAGTCGGTGATGGTAAGGACGATAACCTTGAAGTGCGGATCATGCTGGAGTAGCTGCCGTGTAGTGTCCAAGCCATTCAAGTTAGGCATGCCGATGTCGACGATGACGACGTCGGGTTTCAGCTGCAGAGCTTTGTCCACGGCTTCGCGACCGTCGCTCGCCTCGCCACAGACCTCCCAGCCTTCGTGCTTTTCAAGGAGCGCACGCAAACCTCTGCGCACAATTTCATGATCGTCTGCTAGAAGGATTCTTAGCGCCATAAATCTGCCCTTTCCCCAAAAGTCCGGTTAGAACAGGCCATGAGGCCTAGCTCACGTGCGGATAAGTTCGTTCATTGAGAGCGGTAAACACGCGATGCTGACTTACGGCTTCTACGGCTGCCAGCAAGTCTCGAGCTGCGTTGGATTTCACAACGTAACCGCGAGCACCCGCCTCCAGTGCTTCACGCATCATCTGGGGCGAGTCATGCTGCGTCACGAAGAGAATCTCCAAGTCAGGATATTGCCTTCGCAACAAGCGACACGCCTCCAAGCCATTCATCCGCGGCATGGTGACGTCCAGCACCATCACATCGGGGTTTAATTCCCCCGCTTTTTCCAGGGCCTCGGCTCCATCAGACGCTTCCCCAATTACTTGCCATCCCGAATGCCCTTCCAAAAGGGTTTTCAGTCCCTGTCTCACAATCGGATGATCGTCGACGACAAGAATGCGAATTGTCATTCGAATGCAGTTCCTCGGGGCAGACCGACCAGACGATTTGCCACATTTTATCCCTGAATGGATGTGACAGCCTGACCAATAACCAGTGAGTTTCCACGCTACAAACTCAACAGAGGGGAAAGCGCCCTAATATCCAAAGCCGAGGCTAACGTTCGAGTCTCGCAGGACCAATACAGGGAATCCTGTATTTCGCCGATCTTCAACGGAAACCGGGAGCCCCCATCAAAGTCCGCTGGGCGTGAGTGGGAAATAGGTGCGGTCATGCAGTAACAAGTCAACGGCTTCCACGACAGCACCGATATCCTGCTTCGCACAAGCCCCGCGAACACCGGCTTCGCGGGCGGCGTCCGCAAGCTGTCTGGAAAGATGTAGAGTGACCATCAGAATCGGGATTTTTGGGAACATTGCCGAGATCTGCTTGGCAACGTCGACCCCATTCAGATCGGGCATCTGATAGTCGAGAACGACCAAATCGGGGGGTGATTCCAAGACCTGGTGCAACGCCTCACCCCCGGTGCGTGCTTCTCCAGAAACTCGCCATCCTTCCTGCTGCTCAAGGATGGCTCTCAGATAGCGTCGGACTGCGGGATTATCGTCAACAACCAGGATACGTATCAACCGAAAGCCTCCCCCGCTGGCCAATAGCAAGCACGAGTTCGAGCGGGTAATGAGAGTGGCCCTTTTCCGGAAACACCAGAACCCGAAAGTAGAAATCCCGTTGATCGACCCGCAACTTCGATCACGGCTCCCGGTTGACTACCTGTTGCCGCCTTTTCTCAAGAATCGCTTCACTCAACCTATGGGAGGGGTATATGAACCACAATCCAGTGAAAACAGTAGAGTTCCACAGAAATCATGGGCTTTTGTTCGGACTTTTTATCTACCAAATGCCTTTATCGCTGCCGGTAATCTTCAGCTCGAGTGCGGCCGCGGTGGCCAAGCCCGGCAGCAGGCTCAGACGGAGCGAGTTTCGAACTTCGCCTCGCATCAGAAGTGTCTTGAGCTCGCTCGCATAGAGATTCAATGAATGCGGCAAAATGGGTACACGCAGAAAGTCTCGGCGATAGTGAACCTTCTCCACGCCGAACTTTGCGGATCCTGTCACTAGCGCTGGTAATGCGATGCCGTGGCCTGCGAACGATTCGACATAGCCAGAAATGACCTTGAGATAAGTGGCGATTCCTTCCCAGATCCCTGCAGCCGATCCCAAACTGTGGAGATACGTAAAGTCGACGCACTCGGATTCCAACAAGAAGGTATTGTCGATCACGTCACAGAGACGGATGTAGAAGTGCCGATACATGCGTTGCAGCGTGCTGATGATGATGCGATCTTCAGGTGCCAGGACGCGAAACGAATATTGTCCGACATTGATCACGCGCATACGGCGCGATAGCGACTCCGTCACAGCAGTTTGCTCTCCTGTCTGACCCAGGCGCCGGATGTGTACTTCGACGAGCTCGGGTAATCCGGGCACGATAAAGTTCCATTTGTTGGCCAGGCGATCGCCCCAGCTTCGCTGGTCGACCTTTGCCCCGAAGTTCGTGACCATTACGTCCACCACGCGTGCTGGTTCGGCATCCGTGTACAAATCAAGATCGCTCCCAAGATCCGGCCAGTGATCCAGGGACTTGATGACAGTAACGGCGCATCCATTCTCTTCAAGAGTGGCGCAGATACGATTGAGGAAGCCAAGGGCATGACGGATGCGAGAATTTTCTTCTTCGACGGCGAGCGACACACAGTCTCTTAAGTGTGCGCTTCCATTCATTTTCAGAAGCTGGCTTAATTGGGAGAATGCGCGGATGATGACATGATTCTTTGCAGCGAGCTCCACGAGAGCGTCAAATCTGACTGCATTAAGATCCACGAGAGTTTCGGCGATCTGATTCGTGGGTACGGACGGAGCGGGATCGGTGAGCACAAGTTCGGATAAAACGTGAAAATCGTTTTCGGGTTTTCGCGGCGTCAGCATCGGAGAAGGACTCCAATTTAAGGCTAAGGTAAATTGCCGAGGCGTTTTGATGCTGTTCGATGGAGTTGGGTTGGCGAAGCAACTCGTTGGATCACTGCCCTGCGGAAACAGAAGAAGAACCGTTCTGGCTACACTTGGCAAAATTGAGCCGCTCGACTGCCGTGCCTTCCTCGTAGTCGTTCCAAGTCTCGATCATAACGAAGGGAAGCGGATGAACCTCGTCGAAGTAACGGGTGTACAAGTGAAGGGTGTCTTCGAAGGTCTTGCCGCACCGACTCTGCATGTGTCGATTCAGTCCCCAAGTTGCAGATGAGTCGTCGAATCCCGGCCACGCAGCTCCGACAACGATCTTGTCGGGATGCTTGTTGCGCATGTTCTTGTAAAAATCATCCAAGTACTGTTCGCCCCAATTGCTGCCATCTGGAGTCCACCCTTTTTGTCCAGGCTGTACCCAGGCGTACATTCCGGCGAAGTCCGAGGCGTACTGCGGAGGCGGTTCATCTTTGTAGATCAGGATAGGAGACGACTCCCATGACTGGCAGTGCTCAACCACCCGGTTCCAGTCGACGCGGCCCCGCTTCGGAAAAATGAAAATCATCGGGTGTCCGTTATAGGTTAGATAAGAACCGCGATGAGGCGCGCTGGGGCCGATATAGGACTTGTAGGCCTTATCGAAAGCTGAAATTGCGTCGTCAGTGGCCTGGTCGTCATCATCCGCAGGCTCGTTGTAGAGTAGAACTACCTGAAAGCGACTTTCGTCCGCAGTCTCCTGCAGCAGTGCAAAATTGTGATCTGAAAATGGGGCTCCTTCTCCGTACCAATCGACGACAAACGCCGAGATGCCCATGTGTCGAGCCTGTTGGATTTGTTTTCGAAGAACCGCCGGATCGTAGCTGGCATAGCCGACGTCCAGGTGTTGCCGATCGCCGAACCACGGCATGTAAACGGCGAGAAGCCTGGGCCCGGCGTTCGGAGCCTGCAGATTGCGGTCCGCCGCGCGACGTATGCCGGGCGTGGTGCATCCCGTTCCTACCATAAAACACACGATCGCCAGTGCCAGCAGTTTGTTAGACAAGAAAGGACTCCACATTGCGATGAGCTTTGGATGCCGCGCCCGGAGCCTGGGTTGGCGGGATGGCGCTTCTTCAGAACTGAGGGACGGCCTGGAGCTGGCGGATTACCCAACGGTCTGCACCAGGGGTCATCAGGACGACATAGTGCACAATCGCGTGCTCATTGTGGATGGTCTTGCCGCCGTCGTTGATTTCAAAGTCGTACTCGGCAGTGTCGTGCAATTCGATCACATCACCTACGGGAGCGTAGAAGACGGCCTCGAGTTTATGCCGTTGGTTGGAATATCGCGAGGTGATGCCGCTTCGTTGCTGGCTGCTTACCGTCTCTCTCAACCAGTCATTCGCGCTGCCGGCAAAAAGGCCGTTCAGGGGGCCGGCTGAGTTTGATTCCATTGCTACATCGAGATTGGCCCATGCGAACTTGTAGTCGCGCACGATAGCGCGCTGCGTCAGGCCCTCAACAGACCGCGGGCTCGTTTTGCTCGCGTCTAGTGTGACCTGGGGAGAATTGTCGGCCGCGAAAAGAGCAGACGATGAGAGCAATACCAGGGCAATCATTGCGCTGACTCTCAACCGGGCATGATGGTTCATCTGACGAAAATCTGCCTTCATCTCACTCCTTGTTTCCGAGTCGCAGTTCGTTTCCTGTCGCGACTCCGGACGCAGCCGAGACTACGACAGGGCCTTTGGCGACCAGCGTAGCGCGGGCGATATCCTGCTTAACCGGAGCATCCACGAAGCTAACCTCGTGGCCATCTTTCGCAGTAAACGTCACGATGGTTCCATCCGGCACCGGATTACCCGAGCAGTCGCGCACCGGTTCAGTCTCGACGAGAATGCCTTTCGCTGTTTGCTGTCCCTTAATTCGTAGATTGCATGGGTCGGAGGCGACTTGCTGCACGACCCTGCGCGCGATTAAGTCGCTGAGCGACGCCGAAATCTGTAAGGCACCAGCCGACCTTCCCGAACTGGTGCGAAACCAGGCGACGCCATCGTGAGTCTGTGCATTACGCGAGGAGGGAGCAGAGCCCTTGGCGGTCAATTGAAACTGAATCGCGGAGGGTGTCAGAATCAGATTATGAAATTGGTCGAAGGGCAGCGCTACACCGCTGATCACATCATTCACTCCCACCGGAGCGCGCGATGGGTGGACCAGAAACGTAAGAACGGCCGGTTTGCCAGGAGCGACAAAAAATCGAGCACTGCTGCAAGTGCCGGTACATAGAACAGCCACATAGTCGCCGGCGCTTTGAAGCTCTTTTGCGCTCAGATCGATATTCTGTCCTAGCACCACATCTCGCTTGAAGGAGATTGATGGACCTCTAAGGTAGAAGGTGGCCGAGCCATTCCCCGTGGTTGCGATCGACGCTGCCTGCCCGGCAACGGCGTTGGAAGGAACAGGGAGTGATGCCTCCTGCCCCGCAGCAACCATCGCCAGGCAGATGAAAACACCTGCGACCAGAGCGCCATGCACGCTATGACCTTTGCAGGCTGTATTGATTGACGACGACATGAAAGTTCTGAACCTTTCCGGCCACGGATTGTGGAATCTCAACCGCAAATGACTCGGTTGACTGCGGAACCAAGGCTTGTTCTACGTATCCGTCGGAGACCCAGACGACCTTGCCACTGTTATCGTAGAAACTCGCAATGACGTGCGGGATGTTTACTGTCTGCCCGCTCTCATTCAGCAATTCTCCATGCAGTACCGAATGACCTTGCGCATCCGTTTCAAGCTTTTGGTTCATCACCCCGATAACGGGGTCGGACGACGCGGGGACAAGCGTGGCCTTAACATCCATCCGGACATTCTTCACCTTGCTCAGGCTGAGGTGGGGGAAATCGATGCGATATGGAGTAACCTGCTTGGGCAGCAACACGTGAAGAATCTTGTCAAAGCTGCTTTCATCGTCGATCGCGCTACCGGAAGCGTCGACCAGTGTGGCATTCACATTGACGAATGCCGGAACCGTATCTTCATTCACGACTTCGCCCATAACAACGGCGCCTTCGGCGGAATCGACGGCATTCATGGAGACGATGCGCACATTCGGAGCATCGACATTGTGCGATCCCCATTCCTCCCCTGCGGATCCTGTAACCAGATCCCAACGCAGGTAGTTAACCGGGACGATTTGGGCGGGCACATTTGGCTTTGGTGTTTCATCCCAAATCACTTTCCAAACATCGCCTCGGTGAGCGAGGCGGAAATCGCGAATATCCTCGACTGGCCCTACTGGAGTACTCCAGTGCAAGCGCGTCCGCATTTGAGCTTCGGAGTTCGTGGCGTGAAGCGGCCGCGTATCGAACCGCTCCAGGCTGGAGAACGAGCGTAACCCGCCGTTGGAACCAACCCACTCCTGGATGAACGATTGCTCATTCAGACTGTCACTGGTGCGTTCGACACTGGAAAATGCCCGATCCCAGTTCCGCCGTTGGACCTCGAGCAGGAAATTATTGAGGGCCTGTTCGGGATTAGGAGCACTGGTGTTGAAGCCGGGTAAAGCCGCTCCCGAGGCGATGCCAACGGTCCCCGCAGATCGCCCTGTAGACAATCCAATAAACATGAGAACAACTGTGACCGCGACAATGAGAATGACAATTGGCAGAGTTCGCATCATTCCATTTTCCTCAGGCTACGTAATCACGCGCAGGTTCCGAATACTCTCTCTGCGGCTCGATCGCTTTTCGTACATTCTGTCTGGCCGGCAAGAGGAGGACCAGGAAGATCGCCAACACGCTCACTCCGATGGGGAGCGTACCCCAGAGTAATCCCATCCACGCGGAGGGAATAGCATCAGAGTCAATTCGGTGGGCAGGAGGAACGTCGTCTTTCGACCACGCTGTGATCTCGCCGTTGTCGAAGGTCTCCGTTTTTCGCCAGCCGACAAAGGTCAGCAGCGGTTCGTAATAAGAATCATGGACAAACACATACTTCAGTCCGTACCGATTCGCGTGTTCGAGCATGGCGCGAAGCGACGCCATACCCGCAGAGCCATAAAACTTGGCATTCGTTAGCTGCGCCGAGCCGTAGTGAGTCATCTCCGGCAGAAGCCTGGCCGAGTTGTAGTCGCCGTCGACGCTGCTGGCGTTGGTATAGGTAGAAACTTGTGCGAGTTCGCTGCCGAAACCAAGAGTGAGATAGCGATAAGCGTCGTGGCCATCACGATTGAGAAATGCGATCACGGGATTCACGTTTACAGTCGCAGCCGGGCGGTAGGGATTCGCTGTCAGCCAGGCGAGAGCCGCGCCGACCGTCGCCACTGCAGCCAACGACAAGGCGACGGCAGCTTTCGCCCGAAAACGATCGAGCAATTCGACGGCTAACAGACCCACAATCGGCATAGCCATCAACGTCGCCCAGAATGTAAAGCGTTCGAAAGTGAGAACGTCAAACGCGCGCCCCAGCAGCCATCGAGGCAGCGGCGTTGTGCCCCCCAGCCCAAAAATGAGGGTGAGCCAGAAACCGAAGAGAAGTGGTCGGAGCCTGCGTACTGAGGCGCCTCGGATGACGATGAATGGCAAGGCCAGAATGAGGGCTCCGTACGGAATCACAAAATAGTTGATGGCCGTAATGGAGTTCAAGAGGAAGTTCGCACGACTGTCGTGGGGGATGGGAATCTGATGGATGGGATGCTGGAGCAAAGTCATCCAATATGGGAGGAGAACAGCTCCAACCCCGATACCGACGAGGACTGCGAACACCACTGCGCGGGAGACCGACGCGACTAGCGAGCCTTTTGTGCGGCCATCTAGTGCATCCATACAGATCAGCCAGAGCACAGGGCCCGCAAACAGGACCGTACCAAAGATCAGCGTCACGTGGTGCGCTGCAGCAGCAGCCCAACTCACCGCGACGCCCTTGAGCAAAGCGCGTCCCGAGCCTTGGGACGACCAGTCGTAAAAGTACGGCAATGCGTTCAAGTAGAGGGCAGCTGAGGTGATGGTTGCCAATTGCCCGGCCTGGTAGATCAGAAACGCGAGTGCGCCGAGAAAGATGCTGCCTAACGCCGCATACGAAGCGGAACGCTCATCGACCCAAATGCGGGCAAAACGGAATACGCCGACTGGCAGCAGAAGAACGCCAACTAACTGCACAAGCATGTACGCCATTTTCAGGCCGGCGACAGTCGAGACGAGCGCGATCCACTGGTGGGTCAATGGAGGATAGGTCGTCTGCGAAAAGCCTGCAAACCACTTCTCGTTCCAAGGATTAAACCAGTGATGGGCATAGTGCGAAGCGAGAAAAATATGGAAGTTCGCGTCGAATGAACCCGACGGAAGTTGCATGAGTAAGAGAGGCCCGTGAACGGCTAAGGCCACCAGGACAATCGCTAGAAGCGGAATCGGGCGGGAGTAGCTTTCGTTGGGCGTCATTCAATACACACTCCTGCGCTAGGCAGCCAAATTTGATTCCTAAGGAGTCCGTAAGGTTTGCGCAATTTATCGCTCCCGACTTCTACAGGCCTAGCTTGAGGCAAACCTAATTGTTCCTATCGCATCTGAACAGGGCCGCAGAACTTCCCATATGGGACACACTTTGCGGGAATTGTTCCAGACTTCATTCGTATACGTGGTGACTTCGTGAAAAGCCGGTTTCCGCTCACTAGCTTTTGCCTTGTTACGGTTTTGATGCTCCTGGGAAGGGGAGCAGGGCAGACATATGATCTCGGTTCGGGCAAGAAAACGGACCAACAAGGCTCCAGCGGTAACGATTTAAGCTGGGGTGCGGGTATTGAAGTCGCCCGGCAAGCGCGCGCTGCCGACGAAGCACTCAAGCGGAACGACTTTGCAGGGGCGGTAGCGCACGCCCAGCAAGCCGTCAATTCAGCTCCGCAAGATGCGGAATTATGGTTCTTGTTGGGATATGCCGCTCGCTTGAACGCCCAGTATGGGCTGTCAGTGGACGCTTACAATCGCGGACTAAAGCAAAAGCCGAGTTCTGTCCGCGGGCTGGCCGGGTTGGCTCAGACATACGCCCGGATGGGCCGAGACAATGAAGCAGAGCAACTGCTACGCAAAGTCATCGAAGCCAATCCTAAAGACGCCAACAGTCTACAGCTCGCAGGCGAATTGCTCCTAAGCACGGATCCGAAAACCGCATTAACCCTTCTCGAGCGAGCCGATGCCGCCCAACCGTCAGCCCACGGAGATTTGCTGATTGCTCATGCCTACCAGAGACTGGGGCAACCGGATGAAGCAACACGTTATATCAACCAAGCCAAAGGCCGCGGACCACATGATCCTGACGTTCTGCGCGCAGTAGCCGAGCAGTTCAGAAATCAAGGGAAATACGACGAGGCAATCGCAACCTTACAGGGGATTCCGAGCAAGAATGCTGATGTGCAAGCGGAGATGGCGTACACCTACGAACTTGCCGGCAACCCCCAAGAGGCCGCGGCTCTGTACTCGCGCGTTGCCAAAGCTTCGAAGGGAAACATTGGATTTCAATTGAGCGCTGCGCAGGCGTTCATCCATGCCGGGAAACCAGAAGAAGCAACGCCCTTCCTCGATTCCGCACGCTCGATCGAGGGCAACAACTATCGCCTCCATGCGATCCTGGCAGCTCTTGCGGAATCTGAAGATCGTCTTCCCGACGCGGAGCAGGAATACAAGACCGCACTGAGCAATCTGCCGGCGCACCTGCAAGAAGGACCTCTTTATCCGATCGAGTTGCGGCTGAATCTATATGAGACCTACGTACGGCTTGACGATGACACCAACGCAAAACAGCAATTGCAGGCGGCTGCGACCGCTATTCAACAGGTTCAGGTTCAGGATTCAGCTCGACCGGAGATGCTCCGCCTGCGTGCAACGGTAGAAGCTGCGTCCGGGAACCTGGATGCTGCCAACCGCGATTTGAAAGAGGCGCTGGCTCTCGCACCCGGCAACGTGAACTCGCTGATGAACTTGGGAACGTTGCAGTGGAAAATGGGCCAAAAAGGCGCTGCCCGCGAAACATTCTTGAAAGTTATGGAGTTGGACAAGAATAATCGCCAGGCGCTGTCAGGTATCGGATATCTGGCGCGCGATGCCGGCGATACGAAGCTGGCCGAGTCGTACTTCTCTCGTGCCATTGCGGCGCACCCGAAAGATTATGCTCCGCACCTCGCGCTGGGTGACCTCTACACAGCCGAGCGCAACTTCCATGCAGCAGAAACCGAATACGAAAACGCTTATGAGCGGATGCCAAGTAATTCTCTGGCCGTGGCCGGAGGCGCAAATGCCGCGTTGGAGTCGCACAATATTGACTTGGCTCAACGCTGGCTGGAGCGGGCGAACGAAAAGATGAGCGCCAACGTGCAAGTTCAGCGCGAACGCGAGCGCTATCTCACTTTCCGAGGGCAATACGCAGAGTCCGCTCAGCTCGGCCAGAACGTCATTGCCAAGCTTCCAAACGATCGGGAAGGCGTGGATTATCTTGCATATGACCTTTATTATCTCGGCCACTACGACGAGGCGCTCTCGTTAGCCAAGAAATATGAGCCGGTCCTGGCGAGTGATAAGGATCTTCCTCTGATTGCGGGCAATGTCTACGTTCGCAATCACGATTTACAGGCCGCGCTGCAAAACTTCACGCGTGCGCTTGAACTAGACCCAAAAATGGCCACCGGATATGTGAATCGCGGCTTCGTATGGAACGATCTGAAACAAGCGGCGAAGGCATCCAAGGATTTTCAAACGGCCTTGAAGTTACAGCCAGACTACGGCGAAGCTCATCTTGGATTGGCTTACGCTAACCTCCAGCTTCATCGGCCCAAACCTGCCCTCAAACAGCTCGAAGCCGCGCAGAAGGCCTTGGGCAAGTCGCGGCCATGGCATCTGGCGCGAGCCGAAGCATTCCGCCAGGAAGTGGACTATCCGCATGCCGCGGCCGAGTACCGCACTGCGTTGGCTGAGGACGGCAACGATGTTACCACTCAACTGGCGTACGCCGATGTTCTGTCCCGCATGCGGCAGTACGGTGAGGCGATTGCTGCGTTGAATGACGCTCTGAAGCTCGCGCCATCGGAACCGGCGATTTACGCTTCAATGGCGCAGATCCACGCGAAACAAGGGGACCGGGAGCAGACACTTCGGGACATTCAGGCAGCAGACCGTCTGGGCGGAAATCGTTTGGAGATTGTGACCGCCACCGGCGACGCGCTACTGACCTTGGGTGATCGCGACGCCGCGATGCAACGATTCTCGAGGGCGTTGGAAGTCCCGGGCGGAAACCGAATCGGGATCCGCCTTGCACTGGCCCAGATTTTCCTGCGCCAGAGTCATGCGGATGAAGCTCGCCGGCAAATTGCACTTGGTTTTGCGGAAGCCCGGATGTTGCCAGATTCCCCTGTCAGCGGGCAGGATTTCGCCGATGCAGGGAATCTATTTCTCGCGATGCACGATTTTGATCTGGCCGAGCAGTATTTCGGCCGAGCTCAAATGGCAGGGGCGAACAATCGTGCAGTAGCCATTGGTCTCACCAATACGTACCTTGCCGAGGGTAATACGCAGAAAGCAGGCTCGACTCTAGCCAGTCTGGGACCGGCGAACGACTTCCAGGACGATTACGACTACATGATGGCGTCGGCGAATCTCTATCGCCAACGTCATGACCCACTGCATTCGCTCGCATCGTTTGCACAGGCCAGCACGATCGCCGGGCCGGAAGATCACGGCGTGGCAGAAAGTTCGCAATACATTGAAGCCGAGCAAGAGGGCCGTCAGATCAGCGACAAGGCCAGTTTTGTTCCGGAGGAATTGTCTGCGCCTGCTTTTGAAGACATTAATGTCTATACTTTAGACGCAAGGATTCTCAAAGTAACCAACCCCACCTTATTACCGCCACCGCGTCATTCTTTTCAGAATTTGGTCGAGTCTCACTATCGCGTGCAATTAGGAAATCTCCCGGTGATTTCGGGATTCGTGGGTCAGAGCTTCACCACGGGACGATTGCTCTTTCCCAGTGTCGGGGTAGTTCAAGATCGCAATACGTTCGACACGATCATCAATGGAGGAGTCAACCCAATTCTGCATTTCGGGTCAAACTCAATCACGTTCAACGGCGGACTTCAATTTACGGTTCGGCGCGATACCGTGTCCCCCGTGTTCATGAGTCAAAATCTGTTTCGGCAGTTTCTGTACGTCTCCACCAGTTCGTTTTTCAACTGGGTCTCGTTTACTGGAAGTGCTGAACGGGAAACTGGACCGTTCATCGATCGAGACCTGCACTCCCGCGACGCCTTTGCCAACATCGAGTTCACCGTCGGACGTCCGTGGGGTCGCACTTCGCTGATCACGGGATACTCAGTCCGAGATTTGCTATTCCGTCCGATGGTCGAGGAGTATTTCAACACATCGGTCTATGCGGGCCTGCAACACAAGTTTGGCAATCGCCTGACCGCAGCTGTTCTTGCGGAAGATCTGCGTTCCTGGCGCGTACAGGGTACTCAGTATGCGATCGCGCAGGCGCTGTTACCCGGGGGACGCTTCGAGTTTCGAGCGACTCCACGGTGGAGTGTGCAGGGCTCCGCTGTGATCTCTCGAGGATCCGGCTTCCACTCATACGACAATGTCCAGAGCCAATTTCTTGTGTCCTACGTGCGTCCTCTACGAGGACGCGTGAAAGATGGCTCAATGGAGACGCCGGTTTCTTTCCCGCTACGTTTCTCGATCGGCGTGCAGCAGCAGAGCTTTTACAATTTTCCAGGTTCGAGCAGAAACACTGTGCTTCCAGTTGTGCATCTCACTCTGTTCTGAACCGGCTTTGCTCAGTCCATGACTCTTGTCGGACAGTTTCGCTTACCCGATACATCACGCAGCACTCCTCCAAGCACGACTCAATCTGAGGCCAAGGCGCTACGACAGAAGCTGCTGGGAGGCAGCCTAACGCTGCTAGCTGGATCAGGCCTGGTGGGCGTCGCCAATCTGGTTTACAACGTCATTACAGCGCGAATGCTGGGCCCCACAGGCTTCGCCCATGTGACGGCAGTCTATACACTGCTGATGCTTGCTTCCGCGATCACGCTCGCATTCCAAGCAGTCTGCGCAAAGTATGTTGCCAGTCATGAGTCCTGCGAAGACAAAGCAGCGATCTTTTCCTCGTTGCATTTGAAGTCGTGGATGGCGGGCGTCGGACTCGGTCTGCTCCTGTTCCTATTCAATCGGGTGATAACAAAATACTTGAATTTGCCGGATCAAGTATTGATTTCTCTGCTCGCACTAGGAACGGCTTTTTACATTCCGTTAGGCGTCCGGCGCGGTTACATCCAGGGTGTGCACGCCTTCAGTTCTTTAGCTGCAAACTTCATGGTGGAAGGACTGGTGCGTCTGGGAGGAGCCTACTTCTTAATCAAGTTCGGCCTCGGGGTTAAGGGCGCGGTGCTTGCCAGCGTAATCGCCGTTGTCGCTTCGTACATCCTGGCTAGGCCGCATCCCCGACTGGCATCGTTTGCAAAACTGAAAATTCCTATCGCTTCGGGCGAGGGCGTACAAGCAATCGTGTTCTTCGCGGGACAGGGCGCAATTAACAATTTCGATATTGTTTTAATGAACCACTTTTTCATCCCAGAGCAGGCGGGAATCTACGCGGCGGTTTCGCTCGTGGGACGGCTGATCAACATGTTCGCCTGGTCTGTCGTGAACACGATGTTTCCGGTCTCAGCGTCCGCTCGGTCGAGCGATCGCGAGGCGCGGCCGGTGTTGTTCATGTCTCTGACCATGGTCTTCCTGATACTGTCGGCGTTGATCTTTGGCCTTTGGGCCATTCCTAGCTTCTTGTGGAGGACTCTATTTGGAGCGCACTTCGAAGTGGCCAACTCCGGGGGACTCGCTACACTATTGATCCTTTACGCAGTAGCGACCGGAATCTACTCCCTCAGTTCTGTCCTGATCAGTTATGAGATGTCGCGCAAGATCGCGAACACCAGTTGGGTTCAGTTGGCGTTTAGCGGCGCATTGATCTTGGGAATCTGGGGATTGCACCATTCCCTCTCGCAAGTCATCTACGAGCGTCTGTTTCTAATGGTGGTACTATTTGTCGCCGTCGCGTTGCCTCTCTTGCGCCGAGAAATCACGCCAGCAGAGGACCTGGAAATTTACCCTCCATTAGGCCTGGTTCGACCGTTGAGCGAGCAAGTCGTGATCGCTGAGTTTCTCCGCAGCGAGTTTCACCACCCAGAATTTGAAGAGTATCGTCGGGAGTTCGCTCGATTGGTGGAAGCACCAGATCTGCAAAGCGACCGCGAGAATGCGCTCCGGCGGGCCCTGCTGTTTCTTCGGCGCGGAGCGATGTGGCGGGAGCTTCCGGACGACACGCAATGGTTCGAGGTAACACTCACTCGCGAAGAGTTGACACGGGTTCGCTTCTTTCCGCGCGCGCAGTGGCGACGAGTCGCCGAAGGAAGCTTCTACATTACCGACGTATTAACGTGCCTGCGTCAGAAGGGGCAAGAGTCACCCGATGATGAGTTTTTCCGAAAACTACGCCGCATCAGCAATCCCGTCCAGGAAGGTCTGGTGAGCCGCACCGTATTGCTGATCGGAGTGGACGCTCACAGCCCCTTGACGATTCTCGACGGCAATCACCGCATGGCAGCGGCCATGCTCGCCCAGCCTCCCGCGGCGGTGGAAACCTTTCGGTTCATTTGCGGTCTGTCGCCTGCGATGACACACTGCTGCTGGTACCGGACGAATGTAAACACGCTTTCGCGGTACTTGACGAACCTCGTTCGGCACTTATTCTCCGACCCGGAAACGGACCTGGGGCGCTTCCTTGAAAGCGGTTCTTGAGCACGAACCTAGGGCTTTGGTTGAATTGAGCCTGGGGTCGCGGATGGGACTGAGTCTTCTACAATGCTGTTGTCGCGGCGACGCAGCGCGACCGGTCCTTCTTGGCGTCGTAACGTATCACGTTCCTGGGCTACCTTGGTCTGAACCTGCGCGTCATTGTCTTCAGCAACTGCGAAAAGCTTCCTGCCTTCGGCAACACGACTAGTGGCGACACCTACCGTCACATCGGCTCCGCCGGCTTGTCGCGCTTGCTCATAAAAGAACTCGGCGGTTTCACGGTCTCCTTCAAGTTCGGCGACGTAGCCGATATTGTTCAGCGTAAAGGCGTTGCCAGGATCGAGAGAGTAGGCTTTCCGAAAATCGGCGTCGGCTGTCCGCAAGTCGTTGCGATTGACCGCTGAGACACCGCGCAGATTCAATTCCGCAATCTGCTCAGGCAGGTCCTGTTCGTGCGACAGGTGTTCACGTAAGGCCTTCGCGTTCTCTTGTGCCATATGGCTGACTTGACGTCCTCTCCAGCTTGGATTGGTGGTCACTACCGCCGTCGCCTCGGAGCCCGCTTTGGAAGCTTCGTCGAAATATCGCAAGGCGTCCTGCTCTTCGCCTTCCATTTCCTTGGCGGCGCCCATATTGTTCAGCGTGAATACGTTGTTAGGATCGCTCCTGAGTACTTCCTGGAGAAGCAGGTCGGCTTCGGGCGCACGCCCCTGTTGCAGAAGACGCACGGCTTCGACATTCGCGTGGTTGACTTGAAGAGGCTCGTTGGTTACTGATAGTGCGGCTTTCATAGGCTGACCGCGCAACTGGTTTCTGCTCGACAGATCAACCGCCGCATCGCTGGATTGCTCAGCCGCCAATGAGTAAAACTGTTGCGCCCGCTCGATCTGCCCCTGCAATTCCGAGATGTATCCGAGATTGTTCAACGTAAACGCGTCGTCTGGATCAAACAAATACGCTTTGTAGAAGAGTCCTTCCGCTTTTCGATAGTCATGCTTTCGGACTGCTTCCACGCCCTCGCGGTTAAGTCGCTGAACGGGCGTGAGTTTGCTATGCCTCGGAATCGTTATTTTGAGATCTCCCGCATGGGCGTATTGAGAAGTCAATTCGGCTGCTGCGATCAGAGTTAGCCCTAGTAGCCACCGTTTGGAAAGCATGCAGGCGTTTTCCTCGTGAGTACGAATAATGTTGTCTGTGGTACTGCCAGACGACGGTTGGATGCTGTACAGGCAGATTTGTTTGCCGAAGGATACGGCAACTCGCTGTCAATTCCGACCACCTAAGAGCCATGATCGGCATCTAATTGCGGCGTGAAACCTGCACTAAGAATTTGCCTCGCACTTTCTTGCGCCACGATGGCTGTGGGCTGCTCGCTTTTCACCAGTTCCGCCGTCGCGCAAAGGGTTAACGAACCGTCCTCATCGGCAATAATCTCGCCGAAGTCAGAAGCTAAAGCGGATGCTGCTATTGAACCCCGAAAACCATCAATCATAGAAGATTCCGAGGATGGCTCTATAGCGGTCGATCCCTCTGCGCTGCTTCCGGAGTTGCCACCGGTTCCCAAGGCGAACGCGACGCTGATAGGCGGAACGCTCGACAAGATCGATATGGTTCGCGACAGAGTTACCGTGCGTTTGTTCGGAGGCGGAAAAGAGAGCTTTTTGTTTGATCCCCGGACGCAGGTTTATCGCGGCGGCAAGGCCGTCACTGTCGCTGACTTGCATGAGGGAGAGAGGATATATCTGGATACGATCCTCGACGGCAGCACGGTATTTGCCCGGGCTATACGCCTCACGGCGGCCCATGCGACTGGAACAAGCCAGGGCGTGGTGCTCAAATTCCGCAGTAATGGAGACGAACTTGTTCTCCGCGATGCACTGTCCCCGAACCCAGTCGATGTTCGCGTGAATCGTTCCACGAGGGTTATGCAAGGGGACCGGCCAGTACCTATCAGCGCCGTTGTTCCTGGAACTCTGATCTCAATACGTTTCAGCCCAGAGGGGAGCGCACACAACACCGCGACAGAGATCTCAATCCTTGCGCAGCCAGGTACCCGATATACGTTCTCCGGACAGGTGGTTCATATCGATTTGCGTACCGGACTGCTCGTGCTCAATTCGTCGACCGACCACAAGACGTACGAAGTCTACCTGCCATCGTCAATTAATCCTGATGAGAGCCTGCAGCCGGGCGTCATGGTACAAGTAGTGACTGACTTCGACGGAGAACGTTACGTCGTACGGAACGTCACCGTCAATTCACACTAAATTCCTCTGCAGGCGGAGACTTCGGCCTGCTCAATTGAGCCCTCGGTCGCAGCAAAAATTTCTGACCAGACACGAACGGTAAGAGTCTCTTAAGGGCCTGGATACCCCAGATTCTGCGGATTGCAGGTCCCTCCGGTGGCCTGCGCCGGGGGCGTCGGAGGGGTTGTCCAAGGTATGTTCTGGAAGTCGAAGAACTCGGTCATGTCCATCTGCGCTGCGTCCCGCTTGGTTAACGGTGAAATACCAAAGCGGCGCTCAATCAATGCCAGGATAGCCGTGTAGTCCGCTACCGTGTGTGAGACGTAATTCTTTTTGGTAAAAGGAGAAATCACGATCAGCGGAACGCGGAATCCCGTGTAATTGAAATCGCAGTTAGCGCCTCCGCCCGAGCTGCAGATATCAGTGGGGAGCAGGTCGACCGGGGCAATGCCGTCAGGGTTAACCGCCGGCTGTGGCGGAACATGGTCATAGAGCCCACCACCTTCGTCATAGGTGAGGATAAACACGGAGTCCTTCCACGAGGGGCTGCTCATCAGACCGTTGATCAGACTCGATACATACTGCGCGCCTCCTTGCACACTGCTGTCGGGATGTTCGTCGAGACCAGAGCTATAGCCCCCTTCGATCATTGCCACTTGAGGAAGCGTTCCCGCCTGCGCGTCCGTTAGGAACTGAGAGGCCGGTACGACGTTTGCCGGAAGTGAGCCTGATGCATACGGAGCGAACATCGTGAGATACGTCACACCTGGATCAGTGACGTAGACTTTCCATGAAATTCCCGCCTTCTGCAGTGCATCGAAGATTGTGGGCACACTCAGCGGGGCCGCATCGGAGGGAGGATTGAATCCAACCGGATATGCGTATCCCTGCGAGGTCGCAGCCAGCAGATACATTCGATTGATGGGAGTGCGATCTATGGCTGGCGAAAACCAGCGGTCCGAGGTCGCAAAATTAGATGCCATAAAGTAGTAGTAGTTGAGATCCGTTCCGTCGTAATACCCCATGACGCGAAGGCCCGCGGTATCGGTATATGGCGGGTTCGCGCCGTTGGCATCCGAATGGATAGCGAACGAAGCCGCGGTGTAGACGAATCCATCCATCTTCGCCGTGCTGTTAGTAGGGAACTGCAGATTCCAGTCTTCATGGCTTTCATCCCAGGAGGGACTCAGATTCTCAATGCAATCGGTAGCGAGGTGAAAGGCGTTCACCTTCGCAGGTCCTGGAATGGTGGTTCCGTTATAAGCGGGATTCGAAGCGTTCGCAGGTAAACCGTCAAACGGAGGCTGCTGCGAGGCCTGGGGATATCCGTTCGCCTGCCAATAAGCTTGTAGCTGCCCGAAATACGTGTCGAAAGATCGATTCTCCTGCGCCATGAAGACGATGTGATTGATGGAATTGATGCTGGCGTTGTTCGGTGGCGGAGGAGGCGGGTTCGTTACTGCCGATGGTAGGCCCTGGCAGCCGCAGAACATGCTTATGAGCCCAATCAAAACTACAGCGGAACAAGCGTGGAACTTTTCCACAGAAGTCATTCAGTCACCTGACAATATTTCTTGACGAAGAAGGACTTAACAAGGACTAAAGTTGGATGAACTCGCCCGCAGTAATGTTGGTTTGCAGGTTTGCGACAAGAGTTTAGTTTCCACCCGCTATTCCGCTGAAAAGAAGGGCCGTAGTTTTCTCCGGAATACACTGGAGAGCAAGCGTAAGATCCGCGGGAATCTTCAAAATCACCCTCGATGCGACCTCCTAAAAGGTCGCACACTAAATAAAGGCACTTGTTCCCGTCTCCATTTCGCCATAAACTCCCTCCGTCCCAGAAAGTTCAAGGCTGGTTCAGAGGAATCCACGGGGTGGCGTCCTCCCTCCGGAACCAGGAAAAGCAAGCGCAAGATCTCGGCAACTCCGCTCCTGAGGGCAGATGTGTCTTAAAAATTGGTGTGCTCTTGTACTGCTCCTGTCCTGGACAGGTGTATGTGAGGCAGGAAATTCCGTTGTACCCACCACCACATTGGCCGCACAGACGGCAAACAACACAAGTGCAGCCGACAGCTTTTTGGCCCACAGCAATGGGAACGCCCCTGCCGGCAGTGTGAGTAAGGTCGACATTCATAATCTGCTCTACCCTGGCGCGACCACCAAGGTGTACGCCCATCTACTGCTATGGTTCGGAGGTTCGAACCACATGAATGTCGGTTACAGTTCCACGAACGCAAACCAGATCCACCGGCAGATCACAGACATGATCAGCCGCGGAATTGACGGAGTGATTGTCGACTGGTATGGCCCGAACAATAGCATCGACCAGGCCACGAAGCTAGTGATGACCGAGGCCGAAGCTCATCCGGGCTTTACATTCGCAATCATGGTCGACCAGGGTGCGATCAAATGGAATTCCTGTTCCGGTTGTTCGCCGCAACAGGCCCTTATCAGCCAACTGCAATACGTGGAGCAGACCTACTTTCCGTCGTCGGCGTACATGACCCTGGCTGGAAGACCGGTTGTCACTAATTTCAATATTGATCTCTCCTATTCGATCAACTGGGATGAGGTAAGCGTTTCCCTGTCGACACAGCCTGCGTTTCTGTTTCAAAACAATGGCGGCTTCACGCATGTCTTGAGTGAAGGCAGCTATTCCTGGGTCATGCCGACGACTTCTGACTATGGCACCGGCTATCTAAAGAGCTTTTACGACACGGGAATGGGGCTGGGCAACCAACAGAGCGTGGGTGCCACTTATAAAGGATTCAATGACACGCTTGCGGCTTGGGGTTCGGGTCGCATCATGGGCCAGCAGTGTGGCCAAACGTGGCTGCAGACGTTTTCCGAAATAAATAGTCTCTACAATTCGGGCAAGCAACTATCGGCACTGCAACTGGTCACCTGGAATGACTACGAAGAGGGTACCGAGATCGAGTCAGGGATTCTCAATTGCCTAAGCGTTTCGGCTTCAACTGCGAACAATTCATTACAGTGGACGGTTAAAGGACAGGAGAATACGGTCGATCACTACATCGCATTCGTCAGCACAGACGGTAAGAACCTCATGTCTCTCGGTCAAGCCAATCCGGGCGTTGGCTCGCTGAACCTCTGTAGTTATTCGATTCCGGACGGAACCTATACCTTCTACGTGCAGGCCGTTGGAAGACCGGGCATCACGAACTACATGTCCTCAGCAGTGCAGGCAAAACTAAACTGCTCGACCGGAAACCATCAGAGTTTGAGTCTCAAGGTTAATCCCACAACGATGACCGTCGACTCAGGAACCTCCGGCACCTCGACTGTAAACGTCACGCCACAGGGAGGCTCGTTCAACAGCGCCGTCGCGCTCACTTGTTCTGGACTTCCCAGCAATTTGCAATGCTCATTCGCTCCCGCTTCCGTCGTTCCAGGGGCGAATACGGCCAGTTCCATCCTGACCGTTACTTCCAGCGCTGCTGCCGCGAATCATGCCGAAGCTCGCACTTTCTTTCTCGCCGATTGCCTGCTTGGGTTCGGCCTGTCCGGAGTGGTGATGGTTGGAAACATCGACCGTGGGCGCGCGTTCAAACTTGTAGTAGCCGGCGTCCTCAGTACTGGCATTGTCGGTTCCGTCTCGTGCGGCGGAAGTACTGGCGCGGCGCAGAGTTCTTCCATCCCGAGCAGCTATACCGTTACGGTTAGCGGGAATACTGGATCCATTCAGCTTTCCACCAACCTTACCGTTATCGTGAAGTAGCGTTACGGGCGGTATATCGCTCCATGACGTATGTAGAACGATCGATCGCCTTGCCCAGCTCAGTGAGTTACGTGTGAGCAACCGCAGGAGGAGAGCTTTCGACGGGATCCAGCGGGGCAACCGGCGGACGCGCGCGATATATTTGAGCGTTTGAACTCGTTGCTGAAGCTCGAAGTGTCTCAGATACTTCTGCACCACGTTGGGCATGGTCATGCGCAAGGCAGCAGAGAAGTTCTGCGTCGCCATGGCGTATTGTTTTTCAGGATCTTTCAGCAGGCGATGCAGGCAATCAGCCAGTCCTGCAGCATCCCCGGGCGGATAGAACTCTATCGCCAATTCTTCACTTTGTGCCATTTGACGGAAATCCGGAAGATCAGCACTCACCATGGGCACACTAAATGCGCATGCCAGATGTGCCACACCGCTGCAACCGGTGGAGGACGAATATGGCATCACCGCAACGCTCGATTCCTGGAATAAGTCCGCCAGTTCGTCTTCCGGAACGTACCCTCTGAATTCAATTTGAGGATTTTCTGCATTCTCCTTCCTGACGGATTCCACATAACCTGCCGCCTGCGGATGATCTCCCCCGGCAACAACGAGTTGGGCCTCCGGTACCTTCGGAGCGAGCATTTTGAAAGCCTCGATCATGAGTTCCAAGCGCTTGTATGTGCCCCATTTTCCGAAGGCCAGAATACGGTGGGTTGGAGTTCCACGACGCGAAAAGTCTGGGAATTCGGGGCGGCGAGCCAGCAGTCCGTGGGCGCGAAGATGAACATTGTCGCGGCCGTATTTATCATTCAGGATCTTGCGATATCCCGGCATGAGAACAGACACTGAGTTCGAAAGCAGAAGCATCCTCGTGGCCACTGCACCAGCAAATCGATACAAGCGTTCATGGCGCACGCCTGCGTCCTTCAATTCCACCGTATCCATGAGGTGGTGCAGAGTCACATGTGTATATCGTCCACTGAGGCGGGCGAGCAACGGAGACATGAGGCCGCTGAAAGCGACGAGTGGGTTTCTGCCAAAGGTGCTGAACAGCAGATTAAACCAGACCACGTCAGGCTTCAGCCGCCGGATGGTTCTGATCAGCCGGTAGATCGTTGTGGGATCGTCGAACGACCAGCACCTCAATACCGTAAAGCCCTCCCGCTCCTCAAGAGCAGTTGGAAGTTCATCCGCAAGCACAGTAAGGCTCAGGAAAGGATTTCGCTGCAATTCTTGCGCGATGTGAAATCCGTATTCGCTCAAACCTCCGGTACTGGGAGGGAAGGTTGTGACCAGACAAATCTTCATTAGCCTCCTGCGTCGCTCGGCAGCAGCAGATTCGATGTGCTCTAGGGGAAAGATGTTGTAGACGAGAAAGGACTTTTAACCGCTGGGCGTTTTGGCGCTGCTCGCTGGGAAAGCATTCTGGGGAAGAGCCGCTGCGCTTGCACCGGGCTTAAGGCTCGCGAGGGAGTTTCGGATGGCTTCAGTCGTTTCCGATATGGAAGACGGCGCCAGGACAGTTAATCCTGAGATATTGGCAATTTCGAGATAGGCATTCCGGTTGCGGTGCACGAATCCCAGTGGATATTCGGGCTTGCGCGAAACGGCATTTTCGGGGTCGGCGTCCAGAAGAAATGCTAAATCCGGTCTTGGAACGATGCGCAGGAGCAGCCGCACGTAGAGTCGCACCGGCCAATGCTGAAGAGGTAAATTGGCCAACTCGTCATAGATGTAACGGTCAAAAATCACGAACTCAAAATCTTTAGCGGGTTGTCTGGACACCAGCGCGGACAATCGAAGTGCGTCCAAAATGTAAAGAAAGAGCCGAAGCAAGACCATGTACCAGGAGGTCACATTCTTATCGCGGCGCGCAATAGGCCGATCTGGACTTCCGACGCCTTTTTCGCCTTTGAATACACGGAGGGCTAGGTGTTCGCGATATTTTGAGAATGCAACGACATCGTCCCAAAATGTATATAGCTTAAAGCGGTGCCCACGGTCTTCCATGCAGCGCAAAAGAGCGTCGATCTGTGTGCTCTTCCCAGCCCCATCGATTCCGGAAAAGCTCAGGAGTTTGAACTTCTGTGATTTCATTTTGCGCTCTGTCGCTGCAAGAACACGGCTACGCGTTAGTGAGCACCGGGCGGTTTGCTAGGCGTAGCGGCAGTCAAGGCAACTACTGTCCCGATAGCGGCGCCGGCTCCCAGGATCGCACCGACTTTGAGGACGATGGTACGCACCCGCCTCTGCTTCGCTGGAGCGATCGCTGCTCCCGCGGGTTGGGCAGCAGTCACCCCTGTCACCCTTGGGCCCTCCGCGGCCGCGGTTCCGACAGGTCTTTGCAGCTTCTCATCCTGCTTGTCCGTTGCCTGGGAATCCTGCTTCTCCGTGGTGTGCGAATCGGATTGCGAGCTGGTCGATTGCGCCGGCGGACTCTGCCGGGGAGCGTTCTGTGATTTCGCCCACATTACTCCCGGACTGTCGGGCAGTTCTTCCGAGGGTGCGGGCGCAATTGAACGATCGGGGCCGTTGCTTTGTGCCGAAGTGCCGGAAGCCGCATTCTGCGCAACCATATTGGCAGGACAACCAAGAGCGAGCGCACAGAGTGCACCGAGAAGAAGACGAGGATGAAGCGGTGGCATCTGAATCTCCTTTTTCAGTTTCAGTAGCGCGAACCCGGGCGGCGAAGCTAGCTCGCTTGCTTGACCACACCGAGCTCACTGAACACGTCGGAGTACCAAGGAGTGTTCTGGGGCACTGCCTCGGCTGGAATAGCGTTGAAACTCCGAACAGCATCCTCACAGGTGTGAAATGTCTCGAACACACGAGCGACACGCATCAGTTCCAAAATCACCTCGGCCTCTGGAGAAAGAGAAGCGAGCTTCAAATCGCCGTCGCGCTTCAATACCTCTTCGAGACAACGCAGCAGCATTTCTACTCCAGCGCTTTCCATCGAACGTACCTGCGAACAGTCGAGGACAATACGCGGCCGATTGGACTCGAGCAGTGGTCCCAGTTCGTCCATGAAATTACGGACTTCTTTTACGTTTAAGACCTCCGGCACTTGCATCACCACCACGGGCCCACTGGTCAGCATCTCTAATACCCCTTTTTGTTTTAACTATTTTGTAAAGTTCTTCTTTCAGGCCTTCCGGCCATGTCTATTCGGCAGAGGAAAGTGCCATGGAGCCAGCTTCAATGCTCGCCCACGATTGACGATGCACTCCGCCTACGGTGTTTTGCCGCATTACTACAGGATCAGTAATCTCAAGGTTTACGTTGTGCCGAAGGTTCAGCAGATTACGGCCATCCACGATGGAATGGGAAAGATCTAAACCGATACCGACGTAACTGTTTGGCAGGATGGTACTGTCCTCCACTGCGGTTCCGAAGTCCACACGAGAGTTGCTTTCCACATTGCTCCCTCGAGTGATGAGACACTCGGCTGAAATGTAGACGGCACGTCCAATGAACGCCGGCGCCACCACTCGCGCGGAACGCTCGATCTGCGCTCCCTCGCAGCTCCAGATCCCGGGCTTAATTTCCGAGCCTTGGGGGCGGAGACGGCAACGCGAATGAAAGCTGTCGAGCACAAGCCGCCGGAATTCACGCGCAGTGCGCAAATGATTTACGTATCCCTGCGAGTGATACATGGCCGGCGTTGTGCGGAGCAGAGTAGAAAGAGGGGGCACGTGGTCCGGCAATCCCGAGAGATCGACCATCCAGATGTCGAGCGGCGCATGCTCACTAAATGCGCGCGTTACTCCCACACCCCGTACCTCGTGGAAGTTGAGCATTTCTGCGACGTCAAGTTCCACATAAGAACCGCATTGTACGATCAAGACCGTGCCCAGCCCTTCTCGCTTGTAGTCCTCAAAACGGTCAGCCGCGAGATCGGCGATCGAGCCTTGGTGAGTCGCGTTTCCATGTTGGCTGTCTCGATCATTCGAGATCAAAGACACGACGTCGCAATCCTGCTTGAGGTCTTCGGCAAGTCTAGCGATTGGGGACTTTCCCAGAAGCTCCATGCTCGCCCATGGCGCCTGGTACGAACAAAAGCGTGAAGGAGAATGTTTATCCTCCATCGCGCCGGTCTGATCACCGATGATGATTGCCCCGACCACTGATTTCATTTCCTTTCCCGCGGTGCTACGCGAAGGTCAAAGTTTCAACGCGACTGTTTTGCGGCCTTAACCACGGCGATGAATTCGTCTCCGACGCTGGCCATGGGTTTCGCTTGCCGGCGGCGAATCTTCGTCTTGGGGAACAGAAGCGAGCGCATCTTCAGTTTCGCTTTGTGGAGTTGAGACTTTGAGTTGCCGATCGAGCAATCGAGGAGTTGGGCAATTTCATGGTGCTGGTAACCTTCAACTTCGTGCAGTGCGAAAATACGGCGGCAGCCTTCCGGCAATTCCTGAAGGGCCCGGCGTAAGGCGATGCGATCAACCACGCCGCTCAAGTCTGGATCATTCTTTCCGAAATCGCGATGCAGTGATGGAGACTCGGAGTGTACGGGCTCATCCAGAGATACAGTTGGCGGCGATTTGCGGCGGCGCAGTTTCATCAACACGGTATTGACCGCTACGCGATACAACCAAGTCGAGAAAGCGGCATCTCCCCGGAACGATCCGACTGTACGAAAAACCTGCAGAAAAGCTTCCTGGGTCAGATCCTCGGCCTCCGCTACGTCCTTGGTCATCAGAAGGCAAACCGAATACACCCGGTTCTTGTGTTGCTGAAAGAGCGTGGCAAATGCCTGTTCGTCGCCTGCCTGGGCACGCTTCACCAGATTAATCTGGGAGTCGTCACGGCCTTTTGCGCTGGTCGAGGGGATCACATTCGCTTCTGTCGCGGAAATCGCACAAGTTGCCACGTTTGGCCTCCTTACACCTGCATGAAATTTGTCCGCACCAAACCCCGCGAACATGGTCTGAGAGTAGGGAATGAGGGCTTTTCCTTCTATCGGGTCACATCTGTAAAGGGTTGCCGGAGAGTCTGTAAGGCTATTGATTTTTTGGAGAACCCTGATCGGAAAATAAGAAAAAATCCGCGCGGGGCGCGGATTGTGGAACAAAAGATTCAATTGTAAGGCAACAAACGGATTGACAATCGTGGCTCAGTACAAGTGGAATTCCACCTCAACGCTAATCTGTACATCGACCGGCCTTCCGTCTTTAAGCGCCGGTTGAAACCGCCATTGCTTCACAGCATCGAGAGCTTTGGCATCGAGCCCAAATCCCAGACCGCGAATGACCCGAATGTCACGCGGATGTCCGGCGGAGTCGACGATTAACCATAAGATACATGTTCCCTGCTTCTTCGCTCTTCGCGCTTCTTCGGTGTAGTCAGGATCCGGGGCCGAAATCGCAGTAGGAGCGGAAATCCCTCCGCCCACTTTGTAAACTCCGCCGCCAAAACCACCGCCGCTGCCGGCACCCACACCCGATCCGTGTCCAACTCCAACACCGCCTCCAGAACCAGAACCAATTCCCCCTCCAGAACCTGTGCCATTAGATGGTGGCGCTGCAGGCATTGCTGGTGCGGCAGCAGGAACTCCGAGATTCGGCATGTGGTTTTCCGCCAGGTGCACTTGCGGTGGCGCCACCACTGTCGGTTGTACAGCAAGTTTGGGTCTCGCATTGCGCATCACGATCGCAGGTGGAGTGATTTGTTGCAAAGCTGCCTTGGGAGGCCGACCTTTCGGAGCAGGAATGGGGTCGCGATCACCCCCCCCTCCGCCTCCGCTGATTACTTTCTTGGCGACCGGAAGGGCGTAAGACTCGGGAGAGGGCGCAATCAGTGTTACTGTCTGACGCGTTTCCCTCTGCGTAATCTGATGGCTGACAAACACGCCACTCAGGAGCAATCCAATGAGCACCACGTGCACGATAGCGGACACCGTCACACCGCTCGCTCGATAATTGTTGTATTGGCCCCAGATTTGATCGGGTGGACGCGAGGCCCTCAGGGCCGGGCGTGCTGGCCCGGGATAGCGCCGGTTATTCAAAGTTCGCGCCGGCACCCGCAACCATTGTTCGCTGTTGTAGGCAGAATTGTGATGACTCGACATGATTGCTCCTCAATACGTACACCACCGCAGGTTTCGAATAGATGCATTTTGAGGCGGACGGGTTGAACCCAATAGCGGATGCGGCTGTTAATTCTCTCCATTGGTTCAAACAAAATGGTGGGATATAAGCCTCCCACCATGTGTTTTCAGCCAGACCTTAATTTGCAAAACTTGGCCGACCCGCCGTCACAAACGACCGGCGAGAAGAAGGACAATGACCACGATAACGATTAGACCCAATCCTCCGCTGGGGTAATACCCCCAGGATCGACTGTAAGGCCACGTGGGCAATGCACCGAGCAGCAAGAGAATCAGAACCACAAGAAGAATTGTGAACATTTCACCTCCAGGTTTTAACGCTCGCGCAAGTTAATCCTTTTTGACCGGCTCACGGTCAATCGCTGAGCGGTTAAGCCTCTGCTTAAAACACATCGCTACTTCGCAGCTTTTTCCGTTGCGCCAACCGTTTCCATGCGGCCCGATTCCCGGCTCTCCTCCGAATACTTCTTCACCGCCGTGAGGAAGGATTGGGAAACAGCTGGGGGCTGCACTTTTCCACTCAGAATGTCGGAAAAGGGAACGAACTTGCCGTACAAGAGATGAGTCTCGTCTTTATCCTGGGTAACTGCAGCGCCGTTGAGATCGATTCCCGCGAACAAACCGCGTGCGCGCGAATACGTCAGCACCTCGGCTTTCATCTTGATGTCGGTGTCGGCTGCAGCGTCACGGCCGACAGGTCCCGCGGCAGCGGACGCATCAGCACCCAGCTTAAATTTGCTGGAGAGCAGATGCTGCATTCCTTGCTCGTTCGTAACCACCATAACCAGATCAACGGCCTGTCCTCCCAGCTGCAAACCCCAACTGCCGCCGGTGATCGTCACCGGCGCCGGGGCGCTCCATCCATTTTCCGTACGACAGGTCGCTACACCTTTGCCGTGACTCCCGCCAAAACCGATAGCAATTTTGACCATCGACGGAATTACTGCAATGCACTTCGCATTTTTCATAACTTTGTCGGGAATGGCCTTGTCTTTGACGGCCATGATCTCGTCCAGAACTTTAGCGGACGCGTCGATTCGTTTGGCAATGTCGGATTGTTCCTTGTCGTCGGCGGACCAGCTCACACCGGCCAAGAGAGAACAGAGGCCCAGCACAAGCAGAAATCTTGGGACTCTGGAAAAAACTCGTTTCATGGTTGTCCTCTTCTGTGCTCCTGCTCCGAGCGAGCACCCATTAATGGACTGCGAGGATAAGCTATCTTGAGGCAGGACAACGTTCTATCCGGGGGAGGCAGTAAAGACGGTCAGGAGTTTCCGCAGAAGAAACACATGGATATAGGATTTGCTGAGCCGGGGCCAAGTACAGGTTTCACCCTATTGTGGGTATTACGCCGCCGAAATAATCTGCAATCTCTACTCGACACAACGCCCCCCAAGCGGGTGCCGGTCCTCTGGGACGGACCGGCACCTGCTCCTTCCAGAAACTGACTCTAGGCCTACAGCCAGCGATCCGACTGAATACGGCATTACCGGGATGGAGTGACGACAGCAGACTCTTTATGCTCCGTGGAAAGTCCCACACGGAGGCGAAGATATGCTTTACTGGGCTTTGGTGTTCCTGGTTATCGCGCTGATCGCAGGAGTTTTAGGCTTCACTGGAGTGGCAGTCGCCTCAGCGGGTATCGCGAAGGTGCTATTTATCATCTTCCTGGTACTGTTCCTGGTTTCCCTGATCTCGCATTTGGCCAGAGGACGCGTTTAGAATTTTAGTAGACGGCCACAGGGCGGTGCGAAGGCCGCCCTGCATCTTCATTCGGCAGATAACATCAGTTCGAATAACCGAGCGCCCACTTTGAACTGACCCGCCGGACCTCAGACTCTCGCAAAACATATTCAATCGAGCAATCCAGGATTAGGACTAAACGAAGTTCTGGCTTTGGGACTGCAAGTCGCTTGGCTTCTGATATTGGGTGTACCGATCGCCCGCGTGGCATGGACGGTGACCCATGAAGAAGTTCTTCGCGAACCGCGCCAGTATTGTCAGAGGGAATGTGATCGCGCCCGAAGCATTCTGATTCGCAAGTTCTTCTACCTTTTCACTTGTGAATACTGCTTCAGCCACTACGTCACCGTAGGATTTTTGCTGCTCACCCGCTTCAGGCTTCTCTTTCAGGATTGGCGCGGTTACATCCTCTCGTTCTTTGCATTAGTCTGGGTGGCGAACCAGTACATGAGCAGCTACAACCGATTGCGCCTCGATTCCAGCACGAGCAGGTAGAGATCAAAGCCGAAGAGGGAACGGTGAAGCAAAGCAATGCGTCTTAGCTCGCGCAAGCTAGGCAGGGACTGGAACCCCACGCGAATCTTGACGAACGGCAGGAATGATCACTTCAACGATGGTTCCAGGGTTGGCATTCGCCAGGCGCAGACTGCCTCCGAGTTCGGTCACGCGCTGTCGCATGCCCCCGATACCAACACCGACGCTTTCTGGACGTAACTGAATGACCTGCTCCTCAATGCCCTTCCCGTCGTCCCGAACCGTGACCACGATATTCCCGTCCTTCCGGATCAGGGTTACGCTTCCGTTGCGAGCTCCAGAGTGACGGAACATATTTGTGAGGGCCTCTTGGACAATGCGGAAAATTGCAGTTTCGAGCTCCGACTTGAGACGGCCCGGATCCGGAGGATCGACTTCTAATGCCATGCGGATGCCACTGCGTTCCGACAGACCTTCCAGAAACCAACGAAGCGCAGAGATTAGCCCAACTTCGTCGAGCAGTGGCGGATGCAATAAGTGAGAGATCGTGCGAACCTGCTGGATCGCTCGGTCAATTAACTGACTCGCTTCCACAGAAGCCTGCCGCATCAAGGGTGAAGAGTCTTTGGCCAAAATGCCGTCCAGAATCATCTTCGCAGCAGCGAGTTCCTGACCGAGACCGTCGTGAATTTCACGCGCGATCCGGCGGCGCTCCTCGTCTTGCATGGTCATCATGCGATTCGAGAGACGCCTGAGCGCCGCGGTCCGGCTCTCGACCATTCGCTCCAGTTCGATCGCGTTTTCACGAATCGATTGTTCTAGCAGTTTGCTATCGTGAACGTCAGAACAGGTCCCGTACCACTTGACGATGATTCCGTGGGAATCACGCAGAGGCACCGCTCGGGCACGAAACCAGCGATACTGTGAGTCGGCTCCGCGCAGCCGATAGTCGCAGTCATAGACATCGCCGGACTGCACACTATTCAGCCACTTTTGGTGGCTCTGTTCGCTGTCGTCGGGATGTACATAGTCCAGCCAACCGAATCCTTTCCCGATATTTGGTGGGGCTCCAGTGTATTCGTAAAAGCGACCGCTGATGTAATCTCGGCTACCGTCAGGATTCCGGCTGAAGATGATGTCGGGAGCGGTCTGCACAATGGCATCCAGTTCTTGATTCCGCTGGGCCAACTCTCTATTCAATTTGTGCAACGCGACGGCTTTCTGCTCCAGCTCGGCAGTGCGTTCGGCAACCCGTTGTTCAAGCTGGCTATTAAGCCGCTCGAGTTGGCGATTCTTGCGGTGCAACTCGGTGAAAACCTTTACCTTCGCGCGCAGAACTTCCGGAACGATGGGCACGGATAGATAGTCGACTGCTCCCTGCTGGTAGCCTTTGAGACGATCAAGATCAGTGAGGTGCACGGCTGAGATGAAGATGATTGCTGTCTTTTGGAAGCGCGGATGCTGACGGATGATCTCAGCGAGTTCAAAACCATCGATCTCAGGCATGCTCACGTCCATCAGCACGACTGCCACGTCGGCCTTGAGTAGTTTTTCGAGGGCTTCTTTGGCAGACGAAGCCTTGATAAGATTCTCGCCCAAGTCCGAGAGGATCGCCTCATAGGTCAACAACTTACCCGGCTGGTCGTCGACCATGAGGATATTCACGCGATCGTCGGAGGTCGGGGTCTCGGACGGCTCACGAACCGGATTTGAGGTAATTTCTGTGCTCGAACCTATACTCATCGATGCAACCACATGCGCAAGGCAGAGAGTAATTGTTCCGTGTTTACAGGCTTGGCCAAATATTCTGAAGCGCCCGCTTCCAGGCATTTCTCGCGGTCACCCTTCATAGCCTTGGCGGTCAATGCGACGATTGGCAGCCGGCGGAATGAAGGGTTCTGACGGATTACTTGCATGGTCGCGTACCCGTCCATCTCAGGCATCATGATGTCCATGAGAACGATCGCGACATCGGGAGTCGACTCCAACATCGAGATAGCTTCCCTACCTGTTCCTGCGGTAAGCACTGCCATACCGCGACGTTCGAGCACGCTGCTGAGCGCAAAAATGTTTCGCATATCGTCATCGACAACTAGGACCTTCTTACCGACGAGCGCCTCATCCGATCGATGGAGGCGATCGAGCATCTTCTGCTTTTCCTGTGGAAGATCAACAACCACACGGTGCAGGAAGAGAGCGGTCTCATCCAGCAGCCTCTCAGGAGACTCCACTCCTTTCACTACCACACTGCGGGCAAGAGTGTGCAGTCGCGCATCTTCATCAGGCGATAACTCTTTGCCCGTGAAGACTACGACGGGCAAGTCCCGGACGCTGGGCATATCCCGCATGCGTTCCAGAATGTCGAAGCCGCTCATATCAGGCAGCCGCAAGTCGAGTACTGCACAGTCAAAAGACTCTTCCCCGACCAGCTTTAATGCGTCGGCTCCGGTGGCAGCGACAACTACATCAATGTCGTCGTAACCCAGAAGTTCTCGGATACTGAGCTGTTCGGCCGGATTATCTTCGACAATTAGCAAGCGCTTGCGGCGTGGGGAGGCATATTCTTTGATGCGGGTTAAGGCTGACGCGAGTTCGTTCGCATTGGTGGGCTTGGTTACGAACGCGAAGGCACCGCGGGCGAGGCCGTGTTGCCGATCTTCGTCCAAGGTGAGCATCTGCACTGGTATGTGCCGCGTCGCTGGATCCTGTTTGAGATGGTTCAGCACGGTCCAACCCAGCATGTCGGGAAGGAAAACGTCCAGCGATACGGCACTGGGGTGAAATTCGCGTGCAAGAGCGAGGGCCTGCGCGCCACGCAGAGCCACTAATACTTTGAAACCCTTGTCCCGTGCCAGGTCGCACAGCACACGAGCATAGTGTGGATCGTCTTCCACGATCAGAAGCACTGCATCATCGGCCTCCAAGTTGTCGCGGTCGTCATCGATTTCCTCCATTGGGTGCTCAGTCACGACCATATTCGACAATTTGAGAGGAACGGCTGGTGCCTTCCAGTCTCCGGGCGTTAGCTTCGAGGCCGACGGCCCGACATAGGTAAGGGGTAGATAGAGCGTGAAAGTGCTGCCCGCACCCGGGGTACTGCGAAGTTGGATTTCACCGCCCAGAAGGCTGGCCAACTCACGGCTGATGGCCAGGCCCAACCCGGTTCCGCCGTACTTGCGGCTGGTGCTGGCGTCGGCTTGCTGGAAGGCTTCAAAGATGATGCGCTGCTTATCGGGAGCGATTCCTATGCCAGAATCAGTCACCTCAAACGCCACCACGGATGCTGCGCCGCTCAGAATCGGATGATCTTCGCTCCAGCGCTTGTCAGCGATGGAGACAGAGAGCCGGACAGAACCGTGCTCCGTAAATTTGAATGCATTGGACAACAGGTTCTTAAGCACCTGCTGTAGCCGCTTTGAGTCCGTTACCAGACTGCGTGGAAGATGCGAATCCGCGTTCACCTCGAAGGCAAGTTTGCGATTTTCCGCCTCGTGCCGGAATGGCCGAGCCACCATCTCCAGCAAATTCGTGAAGAAGACTTCCTCGGCCTCAACGGATACCGTTCCGGACTCGATCTTGGATAGGTCGAGAATGTCGCTGATGAGATTGAGCAGGTCCGTTCCGGCAGCATGGATCGTGCGCGCGAATTCCACCTGCTTAGGCGTCAGATTGTGATCTGGGTTCTCGCTGAGTTGCTGCCCGAGAACCAGAATCGAGTTCAGCGGTGTGCGTAACTCATGCGACATGTTGGCAAGGAACTCGGATTTGTACTTGGAAGTCAGGGCAAGTTCTTTTGCTTTCTCTTCCAAAGCCCGTCGAGCCTGTTCGATTTCCTGATTCTTGCGTTCGACTTCCACGTTCTGCTCCGCAAGCTGTTGCGCCTTTTGAGCGAGCTGCTCGTTGGTCTGCTGCAATTCCTTTTGCTGAGTTTGCAGCTCCGCCGCCAGCTGCTGCGATTGTTTGAGCAGACCTTCGGTCTGCATCGTGGCTTCAATACTGTTCAGCACGATGCCAATGCTGGCCGTCAATTGCTCCAGGAACGCCAGGTGCGAGGCGGTGAAGGAGCTTAGAGACGCCAGTTCGATGACCGCCTTGACGCGATCTTCGAACAACACCGGCAGTACGATGACGTTTCTTGGAACCGATGCAAAAAGACCGGAACGGATTGGAACTGTCTTGTCGGGCAGATCTGTGATCAACATGCGCCGTTTTTCTGATGCGACTTGTCCGACTAGCCCGTCGCCAATCTTCAACTGGCGCAGATGGCCGTTTTCGCCATCGTCGGCGAACGCTGACAACAACACCAGGCCAGCCGATTCCTCTGTTTCCATCTGATAAATCACGCCCTGTTGCGCGTTCACCAGTGGTGCAAGCTCGGAGAGCAACATGCGGCCCACAGTAGCCAGATCACGCTGCCCCTGCAGCATACCGGTGAAGCGAGCCAGGTTCGTCTTCAGCCAGTCTTGCTCGGTGTTGCGATCCGTAGTGAGTCGCAGGTTGTCGATCATCGTGTTGATGTTGTCTTTCAATTCTGCGACTTCGCCGCTGGCTTCGACCTGAATGGAACGGGTCAAGTCGCCCTTGGTGACCGCGGTTGCGACCTCCGCAATGGCTCGGACTTGGTTCGTCAGGTTATCGGCCAACAGGTTCACGTTACCGGTGAGATCCTTCCACGTGCCGGCGGCGCCAGGCACGTTGGCCTGTCCGCCGAGTCTTCCTTCCACACCGACTTCGCGGGCGACAGTGGTCACCTGATCGGCAAACGTGGCGAGCGTGCCGGTCATGTTGTTGATGGTTTCGGCCAAAGCTGCAATCTCGCCCTTGGCATTCACGGTCAACTTCTGCCCAAGGTCGCCGTTGGCAACGGCAGTAACGACTTTGGCGATGCCGCGCACCTGTTCGGTGAGGTTTACAGCCATGACGTTAACGTTGTCGGTGAGGTCCTTCCAGATTCCCGCGACTCCGGGGACTTGCGCCTGACCTCCGAGTTTCCCGTCGGTGCCAACCTCGCGTCCTACGCGGGTCACCTCGGCGGCGAACGCATTGAGCTGGTCCACCATCGTGTTGATGGTGTTCTTTAATTCAAGAATTTCACCCTTAACGTCGACTGTGATTTTGCGGGACAGGTCGCCACGGGCCACGGCTGTCGTCACTTCGGCGATGTTTCGGACTTGTGCAGTCAAGTTACCGGCCATGGCATTGACCGAGTCCGTGAGATCCTTCCAAGTTCCTGCGACACCCGGAACGTTGGCTTGTCCACCGAGCCGGCCCTCGGAGCCCACTTCGCGAGCCACGCGCGTCACTTCGGCAGCGAACGAGCGCAACTGCTCGACCATCGTGTTCAGCGTCTCTTTGAGCTGCAGGATTTCGCCGCGCACATCGACCGTGATCTTGCGCGACAGGTCCCCGCTGGCAATCGCTGTTGCGACCTCGGCGATATTTCGTACCTGGCCAGTCAGGTTGCTGGCCATGAAATTTACGTTATCCGTGAGGTCCTTCCAGGTGCCGGCGACGCCGGGCACGTTTGCCTGCCCGCCGAGTCTGCCTTCAGTTCCCACTTCGCGAGCCACGCGCGTTACCTCGCCGGCAAACGCGTTGAGCTGGTCGACCATCGTGTTGATGGTGTTCTTCAACTCTAGAATTTCTCCCTTAACGTCTACCGTGATCTTGCGCGACAGGTCTCCGCGAGCAACGGCGGTCGTCACTTCCGCGATATTCCGCACTTGCGCCGTCAGGTTCCCTGCCATCGAGTTCACCGAGTCGGTGAGATCTTTCCAGGTTCCGGCGACACCGGGCACCTGCGCTTGGCCGCCAAGCTTTCCTTCCGTGCCGACTTCGCGAGCTACGCGCGTCACTTCCGCAGCGAACGCGTTCAGCTGGTCCACCATCGTGTTGATGGTTTCCTTAAGCAGCAGGATTTCGCCGCTGACGTTCACCGTGATCTTCTTCGACAGGTCACCGCTGGCGATGGCCGTCGACACCTCGGCAATATTTCGCACTTGGCCAGTCAAGTTGCTGGCCATGGAGTTGACGGAATCGGTCAGATCTTTCCACGTTCCGCCTACACCGGGCACGAGCGCCTGGCCGCCGAGCTTTCCGTCGGTGCCGACTTCGCGGGCCACGCGTGTGACTTCAGATGCGAACGAGCGCAGCTGATCCACCATCGTGTTAATGGTGTCTTTGAGTTCGAGAATTTCACCTTTGACGTCGACCGTGATTTTGCGTGACAAGTCGCCGCGAGCCACAGCAGTCGCCACTTCGGCGATGTTTCGCACCTGGCCCGTAAGGTTGCTGGCCATAAAGTTGACGTTGTCGGTAAGATCCTTCCACGTACCCGCAACTCCGGGCACCTGGGCCTGGCCACCGAGTTTCCCTTCCGTACCGACTTCGCGAGCCACACGCGTCACTTCGCCAGCAAACGCGTTGAGCTGGTCCACCATCGTATTGATGGTGTTCTTGAGTTCGAGAATTTCGCCTTTTACGTCGACCGTGATCTTGCGCGACAGATCGCCGCGAGCAACTGCGGTGGTCACTTCTGCGATGTTTCGTACCTGGCCGGTGAGGTTGCCGGCCATCGAGTTCACCGAGTCAGTCAAATCTTTCCACGTACCAGCAACACCCGGAACGTTCGCCTGACCGCCTAAGCGCCCTTCCGTACCGACTTCGCGGGCCACGCGCGTTACTTCGCCAGCGAACCGGTTGAGCTGATCCACCATCGTGTTGAGCGTTTCTTTGAGTTGCAGGATCTCGCCGCGCACGTCGACCGTGATCTTGCGCGACAAGTCGCCGCTGGCGATCGCTGTCGCCACTTCCGCGATGTTCCGAACCTGGCCAGTAAGGTTGCTCGCCATGAAGTTTACGTTGTCCGTTAGGTCTTTCCAGGTACCGCCAACGCCGAACACCTGCGCCTGACCGCCAAGTTTGCCTTCCGTACCGACTTCGCGGGCGACGCGCGTCACTTCACCGGCAAATGCATTGAGCTGATCCACCATCGTGTTGATGGTGTCCTTCAGTTCGAGAATTTCTCCTTTCACATCAACCGTGATCTTGCGAGACAAGTCTCCGCGGGCAACTGCGGTTGTAACTTCAGCGATGTTTCGCACTTGAGCGGTGAGGTTGCCAGCCATCGCGTTCACCGAGTCCGTCAAATCTTTCCACGTGCCGGCCACTCCGGGCACCACTGCCTGTCCACCGAGTTTTCCATCGGTTCCGACTTCGCGAGCCACGCGCGTAACTTCCGACGCGAACGAGCGCAGCTGATCCACCATCGTGTTGATGGCCTCTTTGAGCTGCAGAATCTCGCCGCGAACGTCGACCGTAATCTTGCGGGACAAGTCACCACTCGCCACGGCGGTGGCGACTTCGGCGATGTTACGAACCTGGCCTGTAAGGTTACTGGCCATCAGGTTCACGTTGTCGGTCAGGTCTTTCCACGTACCGGCAACGTCGGGAACCTGCGCCTGTCCGCCGAGTTTGCCTTCTGTTCCCACTTCGCGGGCGACGCGCGTCACCTCGGCGGTGAACACGCCGAGCTGCTGAATCATCGTGTTGACGAGATTGGCAGAACGCAAAAACTCGCCTTCCAGCGGACGGCCATCCACGTCCAGGCGAACAGTTTGAGTCAGGTCGCCCTGGGCTACGGCCGCGATAGCACGGGTGACTTCTGCTGTTGGGCGCAGCAGATCCTCGACCAGTGTGTTGACCGAGACCTCCATCTCACCCCATGCGCCCCTGGATTCGTGAAAGCGGGTTCTTTCGCGAGTCTTGCCTTGCTTTCCGACCACATGGCCCACGCGCTTCAGGTCTTGGGCCATATGTTGGTTCGTTGCAACGATGTCGTTGAAGGTATCGGCGATCTTGCCCGGCAGTCCGACCCACGTGCCCGGAAGGCGCACGGTGAAGTCTCCATTTCGCATACTCTGAAGAGCCGCGAGAATCACATTGAGATCAAGAGACTCGTCGTGGGACTTGGATTTTCCGTTGTTTTTTGGGAGCGATGCAATTGCCTCATTGGGGGCGGGTGCAGCTCCGTTGAGGTTCGACCTCTTCATCTCGAATCTCCCCAGGCCTAAAAAGGACGCGCTGCGACCTCACTATTCCCACTCGGTCGGAACAACGCCCGGCCATTAACGCGTCCTCGCCCAAACGGAAGAATTCGACGGGTATGGGGAAATTGGGCCCTATGCGCAATCAAGCGCGCAGAGCTTTGCGCGCTCAACGGCGATTGGACCATGTTCAGGAACGGGAATCCCTAAGGTAATTCCTGTATATGCCCGGGCGGGGTGCCGAAATCAAGCCACCCCCCCCGTTCACATGGCGAGAGGCAAAAAGGGACCGTTCAGACGGCCCTTCTCCCCATAACGAAATGCAAAATAAGGGAGATGATCGCGAACACCAACAGCAAGTGAATCAGTCCGGAAGCGACGTGAAAAACAGTGAATCCGCCAAGCCACGCGATCAACAAAATGATAAATAATACTGTCCAGATGCTCATGATCTCTATCTCTCCTTCATTCTCATGACGTTACAGAACCGTTGCCAACTTGTTGTTTACGCTAGCCCTCGGCTTGGCGCCTGTCAGTAACGAGAAGTTGGTATCTGGGGGGAATTGTGTCTGTATCGGGGCGCAGGACCAAACCCGAGCAGAGTTGCCACCGTTTCCGCACTTCCAACAACTTGGCCAACCTTGGGTTGGTCTTTGCAACTAAGAAAGACCCCAATTGGCCTTTGGAGAGGGAGAGAGGAGATCATATTGAAATTCTGACCGCCTCGGCACAGTTTTCCAATTCCGAGGTTTTGAATGAGTCTCTATGACAACTTTGTCGCAGCGTGTGTTGAGGTCAGCCATCGCTCTTGCACTGCTGGTCGGACTCCCGGCCGGTTGCGGCGCCTACTCAGTTCTCACCCATGAACAAGTTGTCGATCTGCTTTGGAAGGACGACATTGAACCGCTGCTGACTAAGCGCTTCCCCGCCGCAAACGCAGATGATCTTAAAAAAGCGCACGCCTTCGCCTACGGGGGATCGTTGGTCCAAGACATGGGCTACTATCCTTTCGGCAACAAGTTCTTCAGCGATCTCACGCATTACGTCCGCAGCGGCGATTTCATCGTCAACCTCATTAACGAATCCAGCGATCTGAATGAGTACGCATTCGCTCTGGGCGCCCTCGCACACTACTCGTCCGACAATATGGGCCATCCTGCTATCAACGAATCTGTTGCCCTCCTGTTTCCGAAGCTGCGAGCAAAATATGGCAATAGGGTTACGTATGCGGACGATCCGAAAGCGCACATCCGAACGGAGTTCGGATTCGACATGACCCAAGTGGCCAAAAATAACTACACCTCAGATCGATACCATGATTTCATTGGCTTTGAAATTTCAAAACCGGTGCTGGACCGCGCGTTTCTGGACACCTACGGTGTTCCTCTGACTGTGGTGATCTCGAATGAAGACATGGCGATCGGAACTTTCCGCCGGGCGATCAGTAAAGTAATCCCCGAGATGACCCGCGTAGCGCTGGTTGCGAGAAAGAAGGAGTTGGTTGCGGAAACCCCCAACTTTAATTCGCGGAAGTTTCGATATTATCTGTCTCGCGCGAGCTACCAGCGCGAATGGGGAAAGGGATACCGGCGACCCGGAAAGGGCACCCGTATACTGGCATTCTTCTTAAAGTTTGTTCCGAAGATAGGGCCTTTCAAAGCGCTAGACTTCACCATCCCGACTCGCAAGACCGAGGACTTGTATATTGCCAGCGTGAATCGGACTCTCGACAACTATCGCACCTTACTGGTCGAGGTGAGAGAGAAGGATGTTCACCTGCCCAACACGGACTTTGACACGGGGCGCCTGACGCATGCTGGTGAATACCCCCTCTCCGACGAAGCATATGCGCGTTTGCTCGACTATCTGGTTCGCGGTGACTTTCTGGGGCTCACCCCGGAACTGCGGGAGAACATCCTTGCGTATTACCGTGATGAGAATGCGCCCCTTGCTACCAAAAAGAAGGCAGCCGCGTGGGAAAAGACGCGCCAGGAGTTGGAACGGCTTAAGTCAGTGACTCCTTCCGAAGTGCCCGCAATTCAGATCACGGAAATACACTGAGTGTTCTGGCTGACTCTATGAAGCTCCGACGATTTCCCAACCCCAGGCCGACGGTTAGCAACTAACCAGCAGTGTATTCAAATTCATTGAGTGCGCTGCGACGCGCATCCATAGGAGGGTACTAATGGCAGACGATATGGAGAAAAACCGGCAGCAAGGTGGACAGACAGGTCAAGGCGGACAGTCTGGTCAACATGGCGGCCAGTCCGGTCAGCATGGGCAAGGTCAGACGGGCGGGCAGCAAAGCGGACAGAACCCCCAGAAGAAGGGCGGCCAGGGCACGGAAGAAGACGAGAACGAGAATTTGAATCGCCAGCGACGTGCGTCCTAGCTGGACCTGCGAGGAAAGAAGTAAGAAGTCCCGGCCATCGGGCCGGGACTTCTTATTTTATGGTTCGAGCGCGATGCTAAGCGCCTTCTCCAGAATGCAATACTCGGAACGAGTTGCCGCCATTGGACCACACCAGGACGAGAGCATCTTCGCCTTTGCCGACATTGGAAAGAGCTTGCTGAACGTCAATCGCGGACTGAACCTTGTGGCGGTTCACTTCGAGAATGATGTCGCCCTGCTGCAATCCCACGTTATCTGCTGGACTTCCGGGCTGTACCTGTTCGATGACGGCGCCGTGAAGATCACGTGGCGCCTGAAGCTGATCGCGCAGTTCCGGCGTCAGATTGCCGAGTCCCAGCCCCCAACGCATCTTCCCATTGGTCTCGCCGGGAGCCGACATGCCTTCGCCACTGTGGCTACCCAGTTCCTCCAGCGTGACCGGAACCGTCATCGTCTTGCCGTCGCGGAGAACGGTGAGTTCGATTTTCGTTCCCGGCTGCTTCTGTCCCACCACGACCTGGAGTTCGCCGGCATCATTCACTTTGTGGCCGTCGATCTCAGTGATCACGTCTCCAATCTGCAGGCCTGCTTTGGCGGCCGGGGAGTCGGCTTCCACCTGGGTAATGACGCCTCCCATGGCAGCTTTGTCGCCGAAGAACTTCGCATTTTCCGGTGTGACGTCAGCGATACCAATGCCCATGCGTCCATGCCGGACTTTGCCATCGCGAATCAGAGCTTCCACCGTCGGTCTGACGATTTGGGTGGGAATCGCAAATCCCATTCCTGAGAATGTACCCGATGGCGAAATCAGGAACGTGTTGATGCCCACAACCTCACCCCGGGCATTAACCAGAGCTCCTCCGGAATTTCCGGGATTGATCGCAGCATCGGTTTGAATAAATTCCCCAGGCTTGCTGGGGTTGCTGGGATCAGGATTCGCGCGGTTCACTGCACTTACAATCCCGCGCGTGACGGTGAAACGGAATCCGTAGGGATTTCCGAACGCAAGCACCGTCTGACCGGGCCGCAGTTCTTTCGAGTCTCCCCACGGCACGCTCGCGAGGTCGGGCGCACTGACCTTCAAGACAGCGAGATCGGTCAGCGGATCCGCTCCGATGAGCTTGGCCTTGAGGACTCGGCGATTGCTCGTGGTAACGCGAATATCCACGGCTCCATCGACCACGTGATTATTGGTGACGATGTATCCCTCGGGAGAAATCACCACGCCGCTACCCATTCCGTGTTCGATTTGCGGCTGCCGACGGCCGTGAGGCCCGAAGAACTGTCCGAACGGGTTCGACTGTCCGAAGAACTGCTGCATGTCTTCCGGCATTTCCCGCTCGGCGTTTTCTGTCTTTGCCTTCGAGGTGACCGTCACATTGACCACCGCCGGGGTTACATGTGCCGCCAATGTTTCCATGGCTTTGTCCAGAGCCATGAGTGTGCTTACGCTGTCTCCGTCAAGTGGCGGCGCCGCCGGGGTGGCGTTGGCGGCATTTGCTGCTGCTGGCTTGACGAATTCATAAGTTACAAACGAGGCGACGAGAGCGATCGCCAATAGAGGCGCCATCCATTGCCGCGTCGAGATCCTTGCGCTTTCTTTCCACTTTCGAACATCCATGACTTTCATCCTCCAAATGTTTTACAACTAATTCATTAGTTACTAATTAAAGCCGAACACCCGGTGAACCCAACCCGCCTGATTTACGTTTCTTTGTGGGGGATTGGATTAGAGGATGTGCTGGTCACACTTCTAAGAACCGTCACACGCCACATCTGAATTTGTTGAACCTGCGGCTGCTCGCGAGTCGAGCCACTGCTCTCGACCACGATCCAGAAAGTCTCCGTATATGGAACCGCGGTGGTCGCGGAACCGGTCAGATGGACCAGTGATTCCTCCGCCGCTTTGGGAGACTCGGAATGCAAAGCAGCGGTTCTCACTACATTCGCAGTTTTCGTCTTGCTCCTGTGTGTGATCGGTCTCTGGGCCAGCTTCACAGGAGTTACAGCCAACCCCGGAATCCGCTCAGTGGTTGGCACGGAAGGAGTCACCGAAGAGCGTGCGATTTCGTACCCCTTTGCCCGCGGAGATCTCTCAAAACCGACCAACTTGGGGCTTCTCGAGTAAACAACGGCGCACGCCATTGCGAGAACTGCTACCAGCGACACCGCTAGCCGCGACGTATACGCAGCCGGCGCCGGCCTGTTCACGTCCAGAATTCGAGCGACTCGAGCTGATGTTTGACGGACCTTGCCCAAAACCGACTGTGCGAGCGCGATGCCACGGGTCACAAAACTCTTCTCCGCCAAACGCGCCAGGCATTCGGCATATGCTCGCGGACTGGCGGTCTCCGCAAGAACCGCGTCATCACACGCCACCTCCCTCTCGAGACCGAGTTTCCTCTCGATCCACCAGACGGCTGGATGAAAGAACAGAAGCGCTGTCAGAGCTTGCTGGATCAGGCTGGTCCAGTCGTCCCATCGCCGGAAGTGCGCGAGTTCGTGCAAAACAATCTGATTCAGCTCATTCGGCGAGAGCTCGCACATCAGCGAATGCGGAATCAGGATCGCCGGCTTCACTAGCCCAACAGCTGTAGGAACTCGCACTTGCTCTGAAGTACAAAGAGCGATCCGTCGCCTTCCACTATGACGTTGAAGGGTGCTTTGCAAGACCGCATCGAGTGCAGAAGAATCAACAGGGATGCAGCCTTTTCGTAATGCATTCAAATGGCAGATCGCCCGTCCTACTCTGAGAGAGAACCAGAGCGCAAGAATCCCCCACGCCGCCAGGAAGTAGATTGCCCAGGATTTCGGAAACGTAATGGCCGCGTGTCCCGCGGCAGCATTCGCAACGCCTGTGTGCAGCCATGCTCCGTTGACCCATGGCAAAAACGCAACGGCCACCAAGGCGGAGAACCACACTGCAAATCGAGTGGCCGCGTTCTGCCGTGGGACAAGACGCAAGATCACGGCAGCGCAGAGGCAGATGACACCCCCCTCAATCAGAGAGTCGAGCAATCGAAGCGCCAAGATTTCTGCCATTGTGTTGAGGCTTACGCTCATAGATGTCGCTATTTGGCCCTTTCCAGCAATTCACGCACACGCGCCAGTTCCTCGGCATCGATGCTGCTTTCTTCCAGAATATTCAGCAACAGGCGTTCGTGGGAGTTTCCGAAAAATCGGCTGACCAGATGCCGCACTTCAAAACGGGTCGCGTCCTCTCGGTCGATCCTGGACATATAAATGTGAGCACGCTTGTCTTTCACGTGCTTCACGTAGCCCTTCGTCTCCAAAATCCGAATAATTGTGAGCACCGAGTTGTAAGCCAAATTCGGCTTTGACGGTAGAGCTTGTAGCACCTCGTGGACTGTCGCCGGCCCCTTGTCCCATAGCACGTTCATGATGCGTAACTCGGCCTCGGTTAGGGTTGCGGACTTGCTACGCGCCAAAATGCTCCTCCTTGTACGCTATTGGTTCGACGTGCCAGATTCCCAAACGTCAACTAATTTATTAGTTGCACGCGCTAGTTTTTGCGTTGCCCGCAGGCGCTGAGCGCCATTTCTTGGGCTTAGCACTTACGATTCGTAGTCCATATGAAATACTGCATTTTCCCTTTGACTCTCCGGTGAAGCCTGTATAGATTGATCACCTCCGCTCCATGAGTTCGCTTACGTCCCAAGGTTCGCTCGGGGCGGGTCGGCGGTTGCAGAACGATCGAGGGTATTCGTGCCTGACCGGCGTATCCCTCTGAGCTGTATAGCTTTACCCAGCACTACTGGTCCCAGACCAAGAAATCCCAACCGGAGAAAATAGTTCAAATGCAGAAGCATGCCCTGATTCCAACGGCCGTTGTCGTCGTTTTTCTTGCCGCGTCAGCTTTCGCAGGGGTCACTGTGTCCAGCCCCTCGAATGGGAGCACGGTGGGTACGAGCGTCAAGTTTGTGGCGACAGCGAGCACCTCGTGCTCAAAAGGTATCGCCTCAATGGGGGTCTACCCCTCCGCCAGTTGGCTGGTATATACAGTCGGCGGTTCCAACCTGAATACAAGCGTTAATTTGAACCCCGGCACGTACAACCCGGTCGTAGTGGCCTGGGACAACTGCGGTGGCGCGTCTACCGCCGGTGTGAAGATTACGGTACAGTCGGGTTCCGGCGTTCACGTCGTATCTCCATCAAGCAACAGCAGTGTCGGATCGCCCGTAAACTTCGTTGCCACCGCAACGACCACCTGCTCCAAAGGGGTGGCATCGATGGGAATTTATACCGCACCCTCTCAGCTAGCCTATGTGGTCGGCGGCGCGAGTTTGAACCACAGCCTCTCGCTGAGCCCCGGAACTTACCACACAACCATCCAGGAATGGGACCATTGCGGCGGCGCATCGACGGCACCAATAACGATCACGGTTGGTTCCTCCGGGAAAACGTTGTGGAACGTGCACAGTAGCGGGGGGTGGAATTCCTATGCGCAACAGCCTCCCAATTATGGAGACTGCACATGGTGTGCCCCCAGCGGTCCGCAGACGACCTGGGCGACGTACCAGGGAATCAAAAATCCGACTATTTCGGGGAATTCAACCCAGTACAACCTCGGCGGTACCGAAGCGTACACGGACGTGCTTTGGAACAATCACCTGATCGGCGATTTGTCCTCTCAGGGACTTCCGGACAAAAGTCACACGCTGGTGCCCACATTGCACAATTTCACCTATGATGTGTACTTCTACGGCAGCAATCTTGGCGCGTCGCAAGCCATGGAGTTCGATATCAACCAGTTCTTCGGAGGCATGGGCTTCACCTGGGGCACCGAGTGCCGCGTTGGTGGAGGCAATGAGTGGGATGTCTGGAACAGTTTGAAGTGGGTCCCGACAGGCATTGCATGCAATCCGCTCAACAACTCCTGGAACCACCTGGTGATTCAGGTGCAACGGACCGGGGACAACAAATTGACCTATCAATCGATCACTCTGAACGGGCAAACGCACGTTCTGAATTGGACCTACAGCCCGTTCTCAGCGCCGGGTTGGTATGGGATCACGGTCAATTACCAGATGGATGGAAACTCTAAACAAACTCCGTACACCGTTTACGTCGACAAACTGAACTTCACCTATCAGTGAGATGGGCTGCGCTCTGGGGCGTGAGATGGTCCCGGGGCAGTCAGAAGAATACTGACTGCCCGAGGCCAGAGTTTTTACTGCGCAAGATCTACAAGGTCTTGATTCGTGTGCGAACTCTTTCGAATTCGTAAGTTCCTAATCCACGTTTCGCCGCGAGCTTCAGGTAAGGAAGCGCGTGGACGTCCAGATTCCAGTAAGCCTTACCGACGTAGGCATCAACTGCGACTGGATCCGTGGACGCAACCAGGGTCTTCTTGAGAAGCACGTCGTCGAGATTCCGCCGGTCGGACCATTGCGCGCCAATATCCTGTAACAATCAATCACGGTTAGTCACGGACGGACGAAGTCTGCAACGATCCGTGGAATTCTGTGCGAAGCAGGAGAATAAGAAATAGCGCGAAGAAGAATATCTGAGAATAAAGACGCAGCCGTGTCGGTTTTGGAAGACGCACGAGTTTTCCTCAACTGCGGAATCGGAGCCACGGAATCTTCCTTGCGCCGCGCGCATCGAGCGACTTGGCACCGAGCACTCTATGTTGGATTTCAGCTGCTTTCTTATCTGTGATTGCAATCACGGCGTTCTGTGTTCTACAGAGCAGGCTTTGGGAGCCCTTAGAGCGACTGGATTTAGGGACGCCTAATTAATTACTCAGTGGTGTAGTTGATCTCCATCCGTCGGACCTGGACACTCGACACGAATAGCGCCAGCAGCGCGACGACGAGGATTCCGAGAATTGCCAAGGGCGGCGACACTGGATCAGCATTGGAGATGAGTAGCGCGAACAGACCGGGCGTACCGGGCGAAACTGGAATATCCACCGGGCAGAGCGATTTCAGGTAGTAGATCACGCTGAACTGTTTCAACAGCGCCGGCAGGAACGGATTAATTCCTTCCCAGATCAATACGGCTGCGGCCGGAATGATCGGGTTCCGGAACAGCATCCCAGCAACCAGGAAGAAAGCGCCGTATCCCACACAGGCTAGAATCGTGACCCCGACATATACGGCGGCGTGTTCGAGCCCGTGATTGTGATAGAGATACAGATCGCGCGCCTGCGGACTGAAATGCCACAGGAAAGCGACGGATTGCAGCAATTCGCTGGTGACAAAGATGGTGCAGGTCGCCAATAGTCCGGCCAGAAATTTTCCGGCCATAAGCACATCGCGACGGATCGGCGCTAGGAAGTAAAAATGCAGACTCCGGTCCAGGACCTCGCCCCGGAACAAGTTCATGAAGATTCCGAGACAGCCAAAGAATATTGCCAGGCGCAAAAAGAAGAATTGGACGACGGCGAACATCACTGCGTCCTCACCGAGGTTATAGCCCTCGTGAATATGGATGCTTACGACTTTGCCATTTGCCAAGCCCAGGTATAAATCGCCCTCTCCGTCAGAGTAGTGCAGGTCCTCGTGAAAGATCTCCACGGTGGAGTCTGGGCCTATCGGGCGACGCTCATTCCAGTGAAAAATCAGAGGCGGCTTTCCGAGAATTGCAGTTACTTCCTCCTTCGTCATCCCTGATTTGATCGCGACCAGGTCTTGATATGCCAGTCGCTTTTCGCCTTCCTGCGCGATCTTGGCGGTCTGATGCTGATCATGGGACATCGCCACTGCGTAGGCGATAAAGAGCAGGACTGGCAACGCGGCAACTACGTAAATCCACAGACCACGTTTCGCGAAGAAAGTCTTTTTCAGTTCCAGACGAATCACGGCTTTGATCTGTGTCCACCAGAGTCGCGTCATCGGACTACCTCTTCATTGCCGATCAGGTACTCGTACACGGAAAGAACGTCGTCGTCCGCCGGAGCGATGGATTCGATCTGGAGGCCGTTCAGAGCCAGCTGATTCATCGCCAGATAGAAGCGGTCGGCATCCCGTGTCTTCAAAAGCAATCCGCGCCCGTCGTTGTGGATGGAAGCCTCAATCGTGTATTCCGATTCAAACAACTTGGCAGCAAGCTCTCTGGGGCGATCACAGCGAATTAGGATTTGCGTGGGATGCTCCTGAATTTCGTTGCGGACACTCTGGATCTGACCTTCTGCGACTACGTATCCATTGCTCAGCAGGATGACCTGATCCGAGATGACATCGACCTCGTGCAGGATATGGCTGGAAATAATGACGTAGGAGCCCTCCGTGGCCGACGCGCGAAAGAGCGCAATCATCTCCGATCGCGCCAGCGGGTCGAGACCATTCAGCGGCTCATCGAGAACCAGCACTTTGGGATTGTGGGCCAGGGCCTGTGCGAGCCGGATTCTCTGGCGCATCCCTTTGCTGTAGGCGGCAACTTTCCGCGAGGCGGCATCGACCATATTGACGCGCTCGATCGCTTGCCAAGCGGTGCGTTCAGCGTCTTGCAGTGGCATGCCAGAAAGGCAGAGATAAGAGTAAATGAACTGAAATCCGGTGAGGCCTTTGGGAAAAGCGTCGAACTGCGTGGAGTAGCCGACGAACTTGAACAGATTCTCCGGGTCATCCGTCGGGTAGCCGAGCACCTCAATGTGGCCGCGGGATGGCTGTACCAATCCGGTCATCAGGTTCATGAGCGTTGTCTTGCCTGAACCGTTAGGACCAACGAGGCTGGTGATGCCTGGCGGAATGCAGAGATTGACGCGGTTCACGCCCAGGATCTCTCCGTAGAACTTCGAAACATCCTCGAAGATGATGCGGTCGCTCACCGAATCACCTCGAAGGCTCGTACCTTGCGCATGAGGAGCCAAAGGCAGATACAGCAGTACACGAGGAGAGCAATCAAGGCCGGGAATGCGGTAATGGAATTCTCCGCTTCAACCCTGAAGAGGCCTATCCAAATCGCCGCCATAAGGTAGGCTACATCGACGAAATGGCCAGAATCGGTGTGCATAACGGCGTTGATCGCCTGCGCGAAGCCTGCGCCAAAGAACATCACCGCGAGCAGCAAAGCGCCGGCGACAATTCTCCATTTGACCCACGCGGAAAGCGCCATGGCCAATAGGGAGAGAATTGAGATGCAGATGAGAGAGGCGACCACGAGACTGCCGGCAATCCACAAGTTGTTCCAGGTCCAGCTCGCCCCCGCGAAGCTGGCCTGAATCGTGAACAGAATCAATCCGGGTATCAAAGTGATTTGCGAAAGCAGAATGCCGAGCACGGATGATTTTCCCAGGACGTATTCGACGCGCGAGAAAGGGCGGCAAAAATATAGTGGCAAGGCGCCGTTCGCCAGATCGGGCGAAATCAGGCCGGGTCCCGCAAATGCAGTCATCAGAAACGACAGCACGCCCTGCACGCTCATGTATCTGAAGAAGAACATGCTGTCGATGGAAATGAGCTGGCTGGGCACGCCCAACTTCGCAAGGAAACTGGCGCTATGCGCAAGGTAGATCATCACCAGGCAAGCGATCGGATAAAAGAAGCAGAGTACGAAGAAACCAGTCTGGACCTTCGAGCGAAAGAGATTCCGGCGGGAATACCGGAACAGGACAAGAAACCGCGACCACTCACGAGTCTGCGTGCCCGAATATGGTCGATAGTTACGCCTGTAAACTGCCATCCCTGCTCCTCACTAGCTGCAGTTCAACTCTCCATCGCCTTCAGGAAGATGTCTTCCAGCGTGTCGCGCCGGAAATTCAAACGGCGGATGCGCACCTGTTGCTCGGCAGCGATCCGGAAGATATCGCGGGTCTCGACTCCATCCGCCAGCACCATCTTCATGCGGTTTGCAGCAACTGCGCACTCACAACCCAGCTTCTCGATGGCCGCCGTGAAGTCACCGTTCGCTCCGTAAATCTCTAATTCGACGAAACGTTTGTTAGAGCGGCGCTCCTCATCGAGATCGGAGTAATGCGCAATCTGCCCTCCCTTGAGAATCAGCACTTCATCACAAGTGTCTTCGACATCGCGCAAAAGATGGGAGCACAGAACGATCCGCATTTCTCGGCTATCTCGAATCTCGCGGACCATGCGGACCATGCGCTGTCGCGCCGAAGGATCGAGCCCATTCGTCGGCTCGTCGAGAATCAGCAACTTGGGCCCGTGGACGATTGCCTGTGCCAGCTTCGCCAGTTGCTTCATGCCAAGCGAGTAGGTCCCCAGTTGCCGGTACCGCGCTTCCGCCAGGCCAACGTAGAAGAGGGCTTCATGGGCGCGTTCCAATGCCACTCTCGAGGGCAGGCCGGACAGTTCCCCCATCATCCGCACGAACGACACTGCATTCATCTTGGAGACGAATGCGTCATTTTCAGGCATATAGCCCACCAGGCGGCGAATGTTCCTGAGATTGGTACCGATGTCTTGTCCGAAGACTTTGGCGGAGCCGCCAACCGGCTTGTAGAAGCCGAGGAGAGTGTTGATGAGTGTAGATTTGCCGGCGCCATTCGGACCCAGCAACCCGATGGCACGCCCGCGAAGCGATGCGGTCAGACCGCGGAGGATGTCCCGATTTCCAAACCTGACCGTTAGGCCGTTGAGTTCAATGAGGGGCACGGACGGAACACCGGTCGGCGAGCTCCTACTCTCGCTGACTGGTGCTCCGGGTTGTGTCATTGTGCTCACTGCACAGGTGGTGTTGAATGCGTGTTAGTAACGCTGTCCCCAAGAAACATTTGCGGAAAGAAGGGCCCATTATGCCCCATCGTCAGCAGCGTTCCCAGATCAAATCCCATAAATCCGGTGTTGCTCGCGACCACGATCCGATTGGGTTCGCCATAGGCATAAATCATGCCAGGGGCGGAGTTGGCCGTCAGCGCATCGACGGACTGTCGTTGCTGGGGAGTCAGCGCTCCGCTAGCCTTTAGCTGTGCGGCGAGCGGGCCGATGACTGGTCCCACATTGTGATAGAAGATTGCCGAGAAATTGGTGTAGCCATCGCTCGGCAGCAGCGCCCGGAAAGTCGAGGAGTGAGTCAGCGTGTATCCCGCTTCCCGAGATTGGATGGCCCACGAAATGGTACCCATGTCCGGCGCAGCAATCAAGTAACTATCCACGAAGGTGTAGTCAATTTCGCAGTTCGGCTGGCTCGGGCTGCTCAGGCTAAAGTACACGCGCGAACCGATTTGCTTCTTCGTAACTTGGAGCGCGTATCCCTTGTTATTCTCACGGTTGTAACTATCGACGAGCTTCTCGATGGTCGACTGCAGCGTCGTTGGATCGTAGACCTCAAAGATCAGCTTCCAGCGCGGAGTTGGGATCATGGACCCGTCGAACGCCATCGTGACTTCGCCGCCGAGTGGCGCGGCGATGTCATTGAGGACATTTACTCCGGACTTCGCCTCGAATTCAGTGAGGTGCTGGGCGAATTCGGGGTCGCCGCTTCCAGCCATTTTGAAGATTTCTTCCATGATGCTTCTCGGATTCTTGATCACCGCCGACGTCACCATGCTGGCATCCGGAGAAACAAACTCCAGCGACCCCATCGAAGCCGGCGCCGCCAGCCATGAAGCGACTCCTTGCCGCTCGGAACCGAAGGTCAGATCAGCATGGCTCTCGCTCTTGCCGGCAACGTCTCGGTGTTCCATGGTCAGATATCTGACATCCCCGATTCCCGGTGGAAGATCGTGACGACTGCTATCAGCTTGTACGTTCTGGGAGACGATTTGTTCCATGTCCACGGAGAAAAGCCACTCCACCCCCTGCTGGTAAGAGCTGGCGATCTGCTGCCCGAACTGGGTTCCAAGGAATGGGTTGCTGGTGTTTTGTTTTGATCGGCTTGCGGCCAGCTGCAGTTGAGGCAAATCCGGGCTGGCAATCAACAGATCATCGCTCAAATAGACCAGCAAAGGATGGTTGGCTGCTGGCGTCACAGACCACGGGTCGCGGACGATCTGCATCTCCGTCTGAGACGGATTTGTACTAAGCCGCTTGATTTCCGACTGGAGGAAGGTATCAAGCCCTGGCTGGCGGACTCTAGCGAGAACGACCGGAGCAGTATATGTCGCTCCTTCCTTTCCAGCGGCAACCACGACCTCATCGCCAAGATAGCTACTGAAATTCTTGACTTGGTCGAGAACGTCTTCCAGCTTCGGGCCCTTTCCCTTTTGCTGTTGCTTCCACCAGTCGCGCAGAGCGGGGCTCTGCTGCAGCCGGTCGTGGAAGAGACGGTTGGCCTCGCCGATGGTGTTCGTCAGGTTCGGGATTGCCGCATAGACGACCGTGTGGTCGGGAACAAGCGGAAGAAGGTCTGAGCTGTAGCGCAATCCGGGTCCCGGAATAGCTGCGATCTGCTTCTGAAGCACCGCAAAGTCACCTAGGAGCGCAAGATATTTTGCAGAGTTCCGGCTCCACGCAATCTCATTCTGTACTGGGACCTTAGACACCGCGGCGCTGGATGTGGCCTGCTCACCAGCACTAAGGTCGGTAGTGTTATTTCCGAAATCGACGCGGACCACACCTTCGACCACGGCGACGCGCGAACCTTTGATTCCACGATTCACGGAGAAGATGGTTCCTTTTACCGAAACCAATCCGTCATCCGTGGCGACGTAGAGTCGGCGTCCAGCATGCTGCTTTTCGGCCTGCACGATGACTTGCCCACCCTGAAGATGAACGGTGGTGCCACTCCACTGCCGCGATACCGCTAGATCCGCCCTTGGTCCCATCTCAACCAAAGAGCCGTCGAGAAGGCGAACCACTGCCGTGGACCCTTTTGCCGTGCGGATCTCATCGCCATTGCGGACTTGATATCCGGCAGGAATCAGTTGCATGTTCGCTCCTTTCACGGCATACAACGAGCCATCAACGGCTTGGACCTCAGCGCGAACTGGATACTGCCCGGGAAGTAGCCCGTCCGAGAATGCGAAGCCCACGACGAGAATTACCGCCGCTGCCACCGCTGCCATCGCCCAGCGCCAGGGCAGCGCGCTCGGCCGATTGGCTTTGAGTTTCCAAACCTGCTGCCGCTCTCCATCTCTGGCGCGTTCCAAAGCATGCCTGCAAGCGACACAGGAATGAAAGTGATCCTCAAAAAGCAGGGCCCGTGCGGGTGCCAGTTCTTTTGCAAGATAAGCTGGAATGAGCGCCTGGAAATCCTCGCAGCTACGCAGAATGTGCCTATTTGGATCTGCAACCGGCGCGGACTCGGCCATCGACTTCCAGACCCGGTCGCTAGCCTGGGCGACAACCTTCTCATCCACGCTTTCGTTCCGGATGGTCGACAGCAATCGATCGAACTTCTCGTTTTTCATGACCTGTCTCCTAGATACTTTCCGAGCTCCTTGCGGAGCTGTTGCCGGGTGCGATACACCGTGACCGCTACCAGCACCTGTGAAATGCCAAGCATGCGTGCGATCTCAGGATTGCTAAGTCCCTCGATAAAGCGAAGGGTAAAGATTTCTGCCGAACGGGGCTGGAGTTTGCTGAGAGCTTGTCCCAGCGCTTGCCGCAACTCGGTGACTTCACCTTCTGAGCTACGCGCGGGAACCTCAACCAGCTCAACTGTCCGGTCGGACTGACGTGCGCGGATCACGTCGAGGCCGGCATTAATGGCGGCGCGGCGCAGATAGCTCTCTTCGTTCTCCATCGCGTCGGACTGGGACGCCCGGCGGAGCAGACGCAGAAAAACGGTTTGCAACACGTCTTCGGCATCTGCGGCATTGCCCGTGACCCGGTAGGCTGTGCGGAAGACCAAGCCGTGATGCGCTCGAAAAGCCCGCTCGAGTTCTTGCGGAATGGCGATTGCCGGTTCCTCTATCAATACGCTTCGCAGGGTACTCCTCCGTCTGGCGGCTTACACCTCTAAAGACGGAGGGGACGTGGGATTATTACAGGAGGTGTTACTTTTTGTTTGTCACGCAAAATACAAGACTTGTGAGTGAAAGCGATCCGGCTCGCTAGGTCACCCTGTGATTTTGGGAGTTAGGCAATCACACCTGCAGGTTGTGCAGATAAGGAACACTATCCTTCATCATGTCGAGCTTCATCTCGACGAAGTAGTTCTTAATTCCACCGGTCTTGGCTGCCATGAAAATCTTCTTCCAGTCGAGGGAGTCTTGCCCTACTGGCATTATCTTCTTTGTCTGCGTTGACCACCCCTGCACATGCATCGAAACGAAGCGGCCAGGATACTTGTTGAAATATTCGGCGGCATCGAAGCCCTGGCTAATGGTGGAAACCTGGAACTGGAACTTGACGAGTTTGGAATCAAGAAGTTCAAAGAGAATGTCGTAAGTGCGTTTGCCGTCAACCGTGGACGTCTCAAACTCTTCGTTATGCAGACCCTGCTGGATGCCGGCCTTAGCTGCCTTCTCACCCATCTTGTTGTACTCATCGGCGGCGCGTTTCACGTCATCCATGGTCGGCTTTTTCGGTCCGCCGAGGCTGGCGACGAGCATCTGTGTCAGGCCGACATCCGTTGCCCAGCCGATGCGGTCGTCCTGGCTCGTCCGAAGCTCTTCCATGCCGAAGTGTGAGCTGACGCAGGTGAGGCCAGCATCATTGATGATCTTCTTGAGTTCCGCTCCTTTGTATTTGGTGAGCCCGCCGAAACCATATTCGGTGTAACCCGCTGGAGAGCAGAGCTCAATGCTCTTAAATCCCGCCGCAGAAAGCTGCTTCAGGGTTCCGGGAAAATCCTTGGCGATCATCTCCCGCACGGGCCAAGTCTGACAGCCGATCGGCAGTCCCAGCGGGTCCGCATGCAGCTTCAGTACGCCGGCGGAAACCAGGCCAACCGCGGCTGCTGAGGTCGTGGCAGTTTTGCAGAATTCTCTTCTCGAGATTGCAGACATGGAACCCTCCTATGTTCGATTGACCGCGCTACAGTTCCCACCCCTTGCGGCGTTCAGGGCGAATGTATTTCTGTGCGAAGTCCGAGTTGTTGGCCTTCAAATTCGCATGATCCCAGGTAAGCTTCTGCCCGGTAAGGACCGCCACATTCCCGAGCAGCAGGGTCTCCGTGACCAGATCTTCAAATTCGAAATTCCCACCTGGCTTTGTCTTGCCGCCTTTGCAGGCGTCAAGCCATTCACGCTCGTTGCCCGGTGATCGCGGCAGGGTCTTCGGCGGTTGTTTGTAAGCGTCCATTTTGCTCTGAGGAATCAGCCTTGGATTCTTTCCATTGAATCCGCAGAGAATCTTTCCGCGATCTCCTACGAAGAGCAGGCCCTCGTCTTCGTCAGGTTCTCCACGGAACGGACGGTTCTCCTCCAATTCTGGCGGACGCGCCGGCTTGAGACCGCCATCGTACCAGGTGAAGCGCAAGGGCGGCATGTCACCGCGAGCGTCAAAGTCATAGCGAATGATTTCAGCCTGCGGATAGGTTTCATCGTAGCGATCGGTCGAACTTGCTTCGACACTGACAGGTGTTTCGAGCCTCATCACGCGGAAAATCGTGTCGTAGCTGTAGCAACCCATATCCCCGAGCGACCCGCAACCGAAGTCGGTCCACCCGCGCCAGACAAAGGGCAGGTACGCATGATTGAAGGGACGCTCCGGAGCCGGACCGAGCCACAGATCCCAATCGAGGCCTTCGGGAACGGGCTCCACCTCTTTGGGACGCTCGACCGCCTGTGCCCAGAATGGCCGGCTTGACCAATTGATGACCTCGCGCACCGGGCCAATGGCGCCGTCCCAGATCCACTCGCAAAGCAGGCGGGTATCTTCCGAAGCTTGATTCGCAACAGCGATCTGGGTCACCACTCCGGTCTCGCGCGCAATTTCAGCAATGCGCCGCGCTTCGTAGATCGTATGCGTTAGCGGCTTCTGGCAGAAAACGTGTTTCCGCTTCTTCATCGCCGCTGCCGAAATCGCCGCATGCAGATGATCCGTCGTGCAGACGACGACAGCATCTACATCCTTTTCCTTTTCGAGCAATTCGCGGAAGTCGTTGTAGGCCGAGCATCCTTTATATCGGCCTGAACGCTTTTGCGCACCGTAGTAGCCTTCCACGATCTTTTGTGCGGGCTCGCGGCCGGCCACACCACTGGTGACCTGAAGCGAATGGCTGAGTTGAATCGGCTGATTTGGACTGAGCCACTCCCAACCGCTGTCGACTCCGATCAACTTGCGCACGGAATTGCAGAACTCGTGGTCGCTCCATTGCGGGTATCCGGCGCTCCCTTTGTTAACGTCGCAGACGGCCACGCCTTGCACGTCAGCCTCGCGCAGGAAATGAAACATAACCCGTAAGCCTTGAGCCCCCACTCCGATGAACGCGATGTTGACTTTATCGCTCGGTGGAACATATCCAGAACCGCCTAAAACATGTCGCGGAATGATCGAGAAACCCGCAGCAGCAGTTGCGCTTTGGGCTAAGAACTCTCGTCGGGAGAGCAGATGCGATGTATGAGACCGCTTGGTGGGATTCACTGTTCCTCCTCGCGCCCTTGGTCCCGGCTGCATGAGAATCTGAAGGCGCTGCGGTGCGAACACCTCGGATACTCTAAACCAGAGGATCGTTGGTAACAATGGCGGAAATCACTTCTGTCGCGGACTAGCCGACTTTCATCTTGAAAGAGCAAGGGCACACGCGGTCTGCAGATGCCGCAGTGTTAGTATCGATGCGTGAAATTACTCTCTCGAAGAATCAAACGAATCATTCCGCATTGTTGACCCATGCGCGTTGACGCTCACCAGCACTTCTGGAAATACAACCCGGCAGAATACGAGTGGATCGACGACTCGATGGTCGCGATCCGGCGAGACTTCCTGCCCGAGGATTTAGAGCCTCAACTTGAACGCAACGAGTTCCAAGGATCAATCGCTGTGCAGGCGCGACAGACGCTGGAAGAGACTCGCTGGCTACTGGAGTTGGCGAACCGGTCATCCAAAATCCTTGGAGTGGTTGGATGGGTAGACTTGTGTTCTCCCGACGTGTGCTCTCAGCTTAGCGAGTTCACCAGAAATCCTAAGCTGGTCGGCATCCGTCACATTGTGCAGTCGGAACCCGATAACCGCTTTCTCCTGCGCCCGGACTTCCTGCGGGGTATCACAACGCTGGAGGAATTCGATCTTGCCTATGACATCCTGATCTATACAAAACATCTTCCAGTGGCGGCAGAATTTGTTGAGCGATTCGCGAAGCAGCGTTTTGTGCTCGATCACCTGGCCAAGCCTGCGATCAAGCTTCGAGAGATTGAATCATGGGCCGCTGGAGTTCGGGGTCTAGCGGCTTTTCCGAACGTGTTTTGCAAGCTTTCGGGGCTGGTCACCGAGGCAGACTGGCAGCGCTGGAAGCCGGAGGACATCGCTCCCTACCTCAATATCGCTTTTGAAGCTTTCGGGGCTTCGCGACTCATGATTGGCTCAGACTGGCCTGTGTGCCTGGTGGCTGGTTCATATCATCGAACTATAGATGTCGTGAAGAATTATCTACAGGGTTACCCGGCCGAAACTCGCAATGCTGTGCTGGGTGAAAATGCGCGTCGCTTCTGGCGGCTGAAGGCATGACAGTTGGTTGATATTGCACTTCGGCCGAATTGCGGCCCATTCGGCAAACGTTTACACTGCCCTGCATCCAGTATTCTTCAGATCGCGTATCAGCCATGAGATCCCGAGTGCTGCAACTCGATTACCGCGACAACGTCCTGGTTGCGCTGGTGGACTTGAAGCAAGGAGAGAGCGTTGAGGGGGCCGGGCGGCAGCACGTTTTGAAATCCGATGTCCCGGCGAAACATAAGTTCTCCACGACCGACCTTGCGCCCGGTGATCGTGTTGTGATGTATGGAGTCCTAGTAGGACAGGCTGTCAAGCCGATTGCTGCCGGAGAACTTCTGACCATCGGCAAAATTCGTCATCAGGCGGCGAGCTTTCATCAGCAATCGGAACCGCTCCGCTGGTCCCCGCCTGACGTTTCGCAGTGGAGTCTCAAAACGTTTGCTGGCTACCAGCGATCCGACGGACAGGTCGGCACGCGGAATTACTGGTTGGTTGTGCCTCTGGTCTTTTGCGAAAACAAGAACATTCAGGTGCTGAAGCAGGCCTTCGAAGAAGAACTCGGATTTGCTGCTCCGCAGCTTTACAGGCGTCAGGTCGCGGAACTGGCCACACTCTATCGCGAAGGAAAGCTCAAAGAGTCGCGACCGCCAGGGATTGCAGATCAGCCGAGGATTCCTCCGCACCCGCGCCTATTCGAAAACGTCGACGGCATCCGCTTCCTGCTTCATGAAGGTGGCTGCGGCGGGACGCGGGAAGACTCCGACAATCTGTGCGGGCTGCTGGCGGGATACATTCATCATCCCAATGTGGCCGGAGCGACAGTTCTCAGTCTGGGTTGTCAGCACGCGCAGATCGAGATACTCCAGTCGGAGATGCGCAAGCGCAATCCACAATTTGACAAGCCGTTGTTCATCTTCGAGCAACAGAAGAGTGGCTCCGAGTCGGCGATGATGACGGACGCAATTCAGCAGACGTTTCTGGGGCTGCTGGAAGCTAATAAGGCACAGCGCACTACCGCTCCCCTTTCGAAATTGTGCTTGGGATTGAAGTGCGGCGGCTCCGACGGGTTTTCCGGAATTTCCGCGAACCCGGCGATCGGGCACACCTCAGATCTATTAGCGGCCTTAGGTGCGAGAACGATCCTGTCTGAATTCCCTGAGCTGTGCGGCGTAGAACAGGAATTAATCAATCGCGGACGGAGCAAGGAAGTTGGCGATCGATTCATGAAGCTGATGAGGGATTACGCGGCGCGAGCCGCCGCCGTCCGCTCGGCTTTCGAAATGAACCCATCTCCGGGCAATATGCGAGACGGACTACTGACGGATGCGATGAAATCCGCTGGGGCGGCGAAAAAAGGCGGCAAGTCTCCGGTCTCCGCGGTACTCGACTATCCCGAATATTCGACCGAGCCTGGTCTCAACCTGCAATGCACTCCTGGAAATGATGTGGAGTGCGTTACGGCGCAGGTTGGAGCCGGGGCAAGTGTCGTCTTATTCACAACAGGATTAGGCACGCCGACCGGCAACCCCATCGCGCCGGTGGTAAAACTTTCAACAAACTCCAGCCTGGCTCAACGCATGCACGACATTATTGATGTTGATACCGGAGCAATCATCGAAGGCGCGCAGACGATTGATCAGATGGGGGAGACCATACTCGATTTCGTGGTGAAGGTTGCGAGTGGGGAAGTCCATACAAAAGCTGAGATGAAAGCGCAGGAAGACTTCATTCCCTGGAAGCGAGGCGTTTCCCTCTGAGCGACAACAAGGATCTCGGACGCGAATTTCGTCTCGACGGCAGAGTCGCCGTGATCACGGGTGCGGGAAGTGGAATTGGCCAAGCCATCGCGTTGAAGTTTGCCGCATATGGCGCGAGCATTCGCATTCTGGACGTAAACCAGGAAGGCGCCTCGGTCACTAGCCAGCAGATTAAGAAAGATGGTGGTGCCGCCTCGATCCACTCCTGTGATGTGACCAATCAATCGCAGGTGAAATTCGTTCTGGACGAGTTGTTCAGTCACGAACGGGTTCAGATTCTGGTGAATAATGCCGGGGTCTCGCACATCGGAACCGTCGAGAGCACGACCGAGGGGGACTTTGATCGCCTCGTCCGGGTCAACGTGAAGGGTTTCTATAACTGCATGCGCGCCATTGTGCCGCACATGAGAGACAACGGAGGGGGAGTCATTCTTAATATGGCGTCGATTGCCGGCTCGGCGGGGCTGGCTGATCGCTTTGCTTACTCGATGACCAAGGGAGCAGTAATCGCGATGACGTACTCCGTCGCGAGGGACTATCTGGCACACAATATCCGTTGCAATTGCATCTCTCCCGCACGAGTGCACACACCGTTTGTGGATGATTATTTGAAGAAAACCTATCCGGGGCGCGAGCAGGAGATGTTTGGGGAGCTAGCGAAGTCGCAGCCCATTGGAAGAATGGCCGAACCGAGCGAAGTCGCGTCGCTTGCGCTATTTTTATGTTCTGACGAAGCATCCTTTATTACTGGAGCCGACTATCCGCTCGATGGTGGGTTTTTCAATCTACGGGGTTAGAGCATGGACCTGCAGTTGAAAGGCAAAGTCGTGATCGTCACAGGTGGCGCGAAGGGTATTGGAGCAGCGATCGTCCGTACGTGCGCGAACGAGGGCGCCGTGCCGGTAATTGTGGACCGCGACGCCAAGGCCGGCGAGAAACTGCAGTCTGAAATTACAAGTGGCGGCTCCAGGTGTGGTCTGATCAGCATTGATCTCGACACTCCGGACAATTGCGAGAAACCCGTTGCTCAAACGGTGGAAGAGTTTGGGCGGCTCGATGCCCTGGTGAACAATGCCGGACGTAACGACAAAGTGGGCCTCGAGGAGGGGAGCCCCGCAGAGTACGTGGCCTCGCTCCATCGCAATCTGGTGCATTACTACAGCATGGCTCATTTCAGCCTCCCGCATCTGAAACGGGCTCACGGATCAATCGTAAATATCGGCTCGAAGACGGCGGTTACAGGGCAGGGCAGCACATCTGGTTATGCCTCGTCGAAGGGAGCGATCATGGCGCTCACCCGGGAGTGGGCTGCGGAACTGTTGCCCTATGGAATCCGTGTCAACACGGTGATTCCTGCCGAGGTGATGACGCCGCTCTATCGAAGTTGGCTGGACACCTTTCCGAATCCCGAGGAAAAGCTGAATGTCATCCTCTCGAAAATTCCCCTAGAGAAGCGAATGACCACTACGGAGGAAATCGCGGCCATGGTTGTCTTTGTCCTTTCGACAAAGTCGAGCCACACGACGGGACAACACTTGTTCGTCGATGGTGGGTACGTGCATCTGGATCGTGCTCTGACATAGCAACTCCGCCGAGAAACAGCTCATGACGAAATCCGCGCCAGTTACAGAACGCCGATACGTCGTACCGCTCACCATGGTGACGAGTTTGTTCTTCGTATGGGCCATTGGAGTCAACCTGAACGATGTGTTGATCCAGCATCTGAAGAAAGCGTTCGGACTGACCGATTTCCAGTCATCCCTCATACAGTCGGCATTCTTCGGCGGGTACTTCCTGGCGGCGTTGCCTGCGGGCTGGATCATGCAACGGATCGGGTACAAGCGTGGAATTTTGATGGGACTGGCGGTGTGCGCGACGGGAACGATTCTGTTCATTCCAGCTGCATCAGTACGGGTCTACGCCTTCTTCCTGTTTGCACTCTTTGTGATGGCATGCGGTCAGTCAGTGCTTGAGGTAGCAGCCAATCCGTACGTGACCACGCTCGGTCCGGTGGAAAGCTCTGAGCAGCGCCTGAATCTGGCGCAATCGTTCAACGCGACCGGCGCTTTTCTGGTCGCGCTGTTGGGCTCGAAATTCATTCTTTCCGGCATCGAGTACACCCCGGCGCAGCAGGCGGAGATGTCGCAGACGCAACTTCTGAACTATCGCATTTCTGAAGCAAACATGGTGAAGACGCCTTATCTGGTGATCACCGCAATTTTCCTCTTTATCGGTGTCCTCATCTTCTTGACGAAGCTGCCAGAAATTAAGGAGTCGGCAGATACAGCTTCAAGGAACGGAAACTCCAAGCTCAGTGGAACCTTGGCATTCCCGCATCTGATCAAGGGGGTGGTAGCGCAGTTTTGCTACGTCGGCGCACAAGTCGGGGTTGCCAGCTTCATCATCCGGTTCAGTGAGTTTACCTTGACGGGGACGCATGAAAAGGTCGCGGCTCGCTTTCTGCAGGCCCATTTGTTTGGTTTCATGCTCGGACGGTTCTCCGGTTCGGCAATAATGCACAAGATCGCCCCAAGCCGGTTGCTGAGCATCTTTGCCGCATGCTCGTTGCTCTCGCTGACGATCATTTTGCTGGGCTCTGGCGTGCCAACCGTTGCTGCCATCGTGTTGCTTGGCTTCTTCCACTCCATCATGTTCCCGACGATCTTCGCGCTGAGTATCAAAAACCTCGGTCCTTACACCAAACTCGGCTCGTCCCTGCTCGTCATGTCCATCATTGGGGGGGCCGTCTGTCCAGTAATCATGGGCCGGATCTCCGATGCGTGGAACATTCAGCGTGCTTTCTTGATCCCACTGGTGTGCCATGCTTATGTGCTTTATTTCGCAATCCGGGGATACCGGCCTTCTCCTGCCGCCATCCTAGAAAACGCTGCGCCAGTACCAGCCGGAGAGGTCTAAATGCATCGTCGATTCTGCCTCACTCTCGATCTTAAGGACGATCCTCAACTCATCGCCGAGTACAAGCGCCATCACGAGCACGTCTGGCCCGAGATCATCCAGAGCATCAAAGGCTCGGGCATCCTGGACATGGAAATCTATCTGCTAGGAACGCGCATGTTCATGATCATGGAGGTCAGCGAAGACTTCTCTTTCGAAGCCAAGACTGAAGCCGATCGCCGCAATCCGAAGGTGCAGGAGTGGGAGAACCTGATGTGGAGATTCCAGAAAGCTCTCCCGCAAGCAAAGCCAGGAGAAAAATGGATGCGGATGGATAGAATCTTCAAGCTGCAGGTCTGACCGGCGCGTTCAAACTGGACTCGGAGATCGATTCCCCTCACCAAGCGATGGAATCGGCAAAGTAAACACATTTTTGTCCGATCTACCCTGTCCTTGCACACGAATCCTCGTTGAATAGGCCTTTCCGAGCGGGGTTTGGGCGGTTTGTTCGGGATTCGTAACGTAATACGATCTTTGGCGAAAACCCCTGCCTCTGGGCGACAATCTTCGGTAACACGAGGGGGAGAAGGAGTGGCTCCGGAAGACTGCCCGAACTGCGGCGGTTCTGGATATGTTGCGAAGCCTGTGGACTTGAACGGGAAGTCCGAGGGTGTCGCGTTTATCCGGATGAAATGCCCCGCATGTGGGGGCACCGGCCGGAAGCGCCCGATCTCACCTACGACCGCCGGCTGACCGCACGGCCTGCGGTGCTTGCGAAACGTACGGAACCGGACCGTCACACTTCCCGTCCAACGTCGACGGTCCGGCCCGCACGTAACGTTCTCAGTTGTTCGGAGACTTCCTAGGCGATCCCAGCTGCTCTTGTGCGCACGCGCCGCTGCGAAGATGCGGCGGTCTCAACCCGGTTTCGTCCGTTTGCCTTCGCTCGGTAAAGCGCCTTGTCTGCGGATTCCAGTACCGTCTCCGGACTGGATCTTTCTGCTGCGGCGGTGGCTACTCCGATGCTTATAGTCACTGACAGCACTGAAGACGGCTTGCCTTCGGCTAGCCGTCGAATGGCATCTCCCTTTCGAGCACGAGCACGATTCCGCTGGTTACGACGATCGGGTCCACGCGGAAGCTGCCGCCGGTCATTACCGCGCATGCGAAATTCGGACTTCGCAACTGTCACGCGCAACTTCTCCAGATGTAGCAGGACTTCGGCAGTCGTTTTACCGGGAAAAAGAATGTTGAACTCCTCGCCGCCGCAACGGTAAGCTTTGCCTCCGCCAGTGACACTCCCCAAGTTGGTTGCGACCATTCGTAAGACTTGATCACCGGTGTCGTGGCCGTAGGTATCGTTGAAACGCTTGAAATGATCGATATCAACCACCGCGATCGAATAGGGAGACTTCAGCCGCAGTAACGCATCATTGAATGCGCGCCGCGACGGCAGCGTGGTCAGTTCGTCATGATACGCCAGCAAGTAAGAATTCTCGATGACGGCGGTTGCAAGGATACATGCCGTGGCGAGCCAGTACGCCATAGACATTCGTATAGCCGCTGCAGAGCGTAGCGCCAGAAAGAAGGAGGCCGAAGACCACAGCAATGCACTATCAAGTGGCTTCCGATTCAACAGAAATCGCACACTCAAGAAGATGGCAGCCGTGGCCGGCACCGCTAAGGCGTAGCGCGGCAGGACAATCGGAATCGACAGACTATGCACGCGGACCGCAGCCCCGCAAAACACGGTCACGGTTAAGGATTCCACGAACAGAAATAGAGCCACGGGCGCCACCGATTCAACGGTAAAACCCCGCTCATGCATCATCGCGATCAAAACGAAATTCACGGGCACAAGAACAGCGAGCGCTGTTAAGGTGGCCGGGATGAAGGGCGGCTGTCCCGTAGAAGCGGCTGCCGCCTGCTGCGCCAGAAAAACTACCAACAAAGACAAGAAGATGCGACTGGAGTGAAATCTCCAAGCCAGCAGCATTCCTCCGGCGATCGCGCAATAGTAAAGAAAGCTGAGTACCGGCAAGGCAAGGGTCAGCCAACCGGAGTAGACCAGCAGCACCACCCCCAGCAGCCAGATTCCGCCCGGCACAAACAGGGATTTCAGAGTCCCTGCACTCAGAACACGCAAGCGTTCACTCCAATGGGCATACACCCAGCTTGAATTATCCACGTTGGGTCAAGGATGAAGCAATTGGCCGCTCAGGTTCGAACGACAATCCGACACGTGCGACTTGGTTCCCGATTCGAAACAAAGGCCCAGTTCCGCAAGCCTATACCTTCGTGTGACGCAGTATTCGCGACCCATCGCCGCCGAAGCGGTTAGTGCAATCCTTCGCATAATTCCGATCACGAATGAATCGTCAGCCTCTTCATCCGCCGGCCAGCTATTTCGGATGCGACAAGACTGTCTCGTAAGGATCCAGCACGATTTTATGTGCGCCCGCCGGAGCCGATAGCCGGAACGAAGACTCATCGCCATCGGCAAACACGCGTCCTAGCAGCACCAACCGCTTTCCTCCGAGCGCTGCATATACTGGCACTGAGGTCACCAGATCCTGCGGGGCATCTTTCTGCAAGATGGTGCCGGTGACAATCGAAGAGGATCCTTTCGCAGTAAACTTCACTCCCTTCAACTCCAGGGTCGGAAGAGAAGTGCCGTTGATCCAGCCATCCAGAAACCAGTCCAAAGACTTCTTGCCTTCGTACCTCAGGGCTGGCGGAAGGTCTTCTGCGAAGATGTCCAACAGTTCCCGCGTGCTGATCATTCTTCCTTCGTAGCGTTGCCGAACTTTGCGCAATGCTCGTACGAAGGGCTCGTCGGCGCCCACCCCGCCGCCCGACTTCTCCTGCCGTGATGAATCGTTCAACATGGTGCGCAACATATGGAAGAGCCACGCTCCGCGCCCATAACTGATCGCCTCGTATCCGCCGGGAAACCTGGACGACAGCAGCCGCGTTCCAAGGGTCACCGGTCCAGCATCCATCGGCGCAATGCTGTCGCCGTTCTTCTCCACCAATTGACGCCGGTACATTTCCATCACTTGACGGAAGCCTTCAGGATTTCTCTCCTGGATCATCATCAGGGCGCAGTAATTCGCCAGCGCCTCCGAATACCATTGATCGCGGTAACTGGCCCAGGGGATTAAATCTCCCCACCATTGATGGGCGGTTTCGTGCGCTGGAACGGACTCTATCAGAAGCATCCGTTGCGGAGAGTAATGCAATTGTTCGCGGCCCTGCCGGTCCAGAAATGCGTAGGAGGAAAGGAAGATAAGACCCGGCCACCCTTGGCTTTCTCTGCCGGGCATTTGCGTCAGTGCGAGGTGGCTGTAAGGAAACGCGCCAAAGCGGGCGCTAAAGTATTGAACCGCGTGAGCCGCCGCCTCGCCCACAGTAACTTCATTCAGCGCCGGAGTTGGTTGAGAGGGAACCAATAGCTTCGGCGCATGCTGAGTCGGATTCGGACGCATCGGCTCGATGACTTGGATCGGCGGCCTCGGAAAATCTCGCTCCACACTCTGGGTTGCGTAGGTATCGACCTCGACGTCTCCCGCCTTCGTAATGGCTTCGCGGTATTTGCCTAGATTGAACCCAGCCACCGGAATCAGACGATCAGAGATCCAACGCGATGTCTGCTCGCCAGTCGTACTTGCGATGCTCTCAGTGGCGAATGGCGCCTCTTTCCCGGTCGCGATCAGGGTCCAGCCTTGCGGATAGCTGAATTGAAGATCGAAGGACGCCATTTCCAGTCCACGGTTCGGATACCAGGTCCCCCTGGCGCCGACATAAAGCAATCCGTTGCCAGCCTCCGCCAAAACTTCTCCCGCATAAACAAATGTGAGCTCGAATTTCTGTCCCGTCTTCAAAAGCTCGGGCATGATAACGGCCACAACATCGTTGCCGCGGCGCGCCAGTTGCGAGCCTTCCAGCGCCGGATTGTGAATAAACTCTACGGGTTCACCATTGAGCGCAACACTTTCGATCTGCAGGAATCGAGACAGCTCAAAAAGGAGTGCCCGCGCACCGCCCTCCCGAACTTCACATTGCACAACCGCCCGCGCACGAATCTGCTTGGGCGGCAGAACTTCCGTCGTGATCGCGAATCGCTTCAGCGCAACCCGATCGTCGTGGGCGCTCGCTCCCTCTTCCTGTGCGGCATGCTCGCGTTGCGACGGCCTCACCGTCGGCTGAGTCGGCGAGAACGAAGTCCATACATCGTAGTACGATTCTCCGTTTGCGGCGGTTCTTGCCTGGCCTGCCAATATTTGTTCTCCGGCAGTCGAATCAAAGAAGACGTCGAAGACTCCCAGCTTGGTTCCCTGCAATCGAGCGTGAAGGAATCGATCCGGCTTTGCATCGCTTGCGATGCCAGTTCCTACTTCCGGAGAACCGCCATCGGTTGGAAGCAGCCGGCTAAATGTGAGCAGGAGCCGCATAGCGTCTCCGCTGGCGAGATTCTTTGCAGTCTCATCCCAGCGATCCACAAACTCCTGCTTGTTTTCGGTTTCGCGCAGCTCCGGTTTCAACTCCGCTGCAGTTTCATCGTTAAACCTGAAGTATGCCGTCGCGAACCGCTCCTCCAGAATTGCCATGCTCGTGAACAAGCTCATCGATCTGCGTTCGACTTGGTTGGGAGGGCTCAACAGAATCTCTCCCTCTCCAGCAAAAAACGCCCCGGTGATCCGGCCCATCAGATCTTGCGTAAAACCAATCGTCCCGTCTTCCAGGCTGATCTGTACTGCCCCTCGGCTCAGGGATGCGCCGCGCACCTGGTACACGCGCGACGGATCGAGCCCGACCCGCCCCAGTTGCAGATAGAGACTCTCGGCCGGTTTCTCGGCCGTAATGTGGGTCGTGGCAACAGCGCTTCTTAGGCAAGCAGCAATCCAAATCGCCGTTGCTAATAGGGTTCGAATCGTGAGTAGTACCTTCGTCACGTAGTTTGCGGGGGCCTCCATTGCTAGAATGCGCCTGAATGCGGCTACGTGTCATCTTCTTCTTAGTAGGGTGTGCTCCGGGCCTGGTCTGCGCATGGGCTGACACCATTCATCTCAAGAACGGCCGCACCATTGTCGTCGATAGTGTGCGCGAAAACGGCAACCGCTACGAATATGAGATTGCCGAGGACACCTACGCAATCCCGAAGTCTTCTGTCGACCACGTCGAGGCGGGCGGCTTACCGGCGCACTCAACGGGCGGCGGAAAGGTTGCTGATCTGCCTGCCTTCGCACCACCCGACACCCTGGGGAATGAGGGAGACCTCGTTGGCAAGATAGTCAAAGAAGGCAAGATCGATACGGAGTCGCTCTCCAAGTTAGAGACCAAGGGAAATCCCGAACTGAGCGCAACGGCCGACTTCATCGCCGGCAAATTTGAATTCGATCACGGCAACATCGCCCAGGCTCGGCGATACTTTGAAAACGCCCTCCGGTACCAGGCGGAGAATTCGACCATCCTTATTTATTACTCTGCCGTCCTCGTTCGCACCGGAAACGCTAGTCAAGCAGTACCTTACGCGCAGCGCGCCGTGCGCTCTGCCCCCGAATCACCAGACGCCTATACGATGTTAGGTTATGCGCAATTCGCCTCCGATCGCACCAAGGAGGCCATCGTCTCCTGGAAGCGTTCTCTCGAACTTCGACCCGATACCAAGGTGCAGCAGTTCTTGTCGAAAGCCCAGCGCGAGCAGAATGCCGAATCCGAGTTTTCGCAAGGCGAGAGTGTCCATTTCACCCTGCACTATGAAGGCCATCAGACCTCCGAATCGCTGCGTGCCCAGATCCTTCAGGCCCTCGAATCTGACTATGACGACCTGGTCCGTGATCTCGGCAATCCGCCGCGCGATAACATCCTGGTCACCCTCTATACCGAACAGGCATTTTTCGACGTTACTCATGCACCGACATGGTCTGGAGCAATGAACGACGGCAAGCTGCGCATCCCGATCAGCGGCCTGAGTTCAGTTACACCCGAGCTCGCCCACGTGCTTAAACACGAACTTGCGCACTCGTTCATCACCCAACTCTCTGCCGGACGGTGCCCGCCCTGGTTGCACGAGGGCATCGCCCAGTTTCTAGAACCGAAAAGCCTCGGCGGGGCAGGGCGACAGCTCACACAGCTGTTCAAGGCGCAGCACAACATTCCCTTGAATGTTCTGGAGGGCAGTTTTCTGCAGTTTTCCGGTGCGCAGGCCTACGTCGCTTACGCCGAATCGCTGGCGGCCGTTTCCTACATCAACGATTCGTACGGCATGAGCGACGTTCAGCGAATTCTGCAGCGCCTCAGCCAGGGCAGTTCCACCGAAGCTGCTCTTCGTGCGACCATCCATTCCGACTACGGCCAACTCGAGTCTGACCTCACAAAATTCCTGGCCGACAAATACGGAGAATAAACTTAAGGGATCGGCTGAGCCGCCGATGAATCCAATGGCGGGTATGGGGCCGATGGTTGTCGCCCTGTCCTGCGTATGCTAGCTTCGCCCTTGAGCCTTTCTGCCATGCTTTCCCGCTTCCGCTGCGACGCTGCTACCCCCACCCTAATGGAACCGGTTCCAACCGTCTTCCCCACGATCGCAGGCGCCGACATCGCTGCCGTGTTCGTCGGAAAACGGATCGCCGGAGATTTCTACGACTCCATTCGCGTCAGCTCTGAACGCATTCTGATCGGCCTGCTCGATGTTGCCGGCCGGCGCGAGGACAACCGCAGCCTTCTGGTCGCTGCCCAAGAAGTCTTCCACACTGTCGGATTGGAGCTATTTTCACCGCGTGACATCAACGAATCCGATGCCATGACCGAACTTTGCCTTCGGATCAATCGTCGATTGATTGATGTGTGCTGCGGCGTCCACTCTTGCCCTGCCTTCATTGCCTGTTACCACGAGCAGTTTGGAACGCTGTGCTACACCAATGCCGGACACACCCCCGGCCTTCTCCGCGACGCTTCTGGAATCGCTGAATTGTCTCCCACGGGACTCCCCCTCGGACTCTTCTCCCACGCAACCTGCGAGGCCCCTACGGTAGGCATGGCCAAACAAGCTTCTCTGCTCCTCGTATCTCGCGGAGTAATCGACTGTGAAGGCCACGGCAATGGTCATTCTGGCGGTTTCGGCCTCGAAAGGGTTAAGAATGTCTTCCAGTCCGTCGCGGCACATGCTGCCCGACCCCTGTGCGACTCGGTCCAGGAAGCTGTCGCCGAGTATTCAGGAAAAGGTCCCGTCTGCGACGACCGTACTGCCCTGGCTTTAATCCGCACCGCATGATCGATCCGGCCAACTTACTTGACTGTGTTCGCGTCATAGTTAGGGGTTGGCCTGCGCCTGGCGAAGAAGTTACCCGGGAGCGTGATGGCCACGATGGGATGACCCGGCCAATATCCGCCCAAAAGATGTAAAATACCGGCATCGGCCCAGGCCCACCTTTCTACCCGCAAGCTCAGCAGGCGTGGCGGCCCGGATACTCTATGAAAAAACTTCCACTGACCCTAATTGCTTTGACTTGCATGCCCGCCTTCGCGGCTGGCCAAGTCGTCGAAGAAATCGTCGCTCGGGTTAACAATCAGATCATCACCAAGTCTGAGTTCGCGCGCAGCAAAGATCAGCTCCGCGATGAAGTTAAGCAGCAGGACGCCAATAACGCCGACAAAGTCTATGCCGACCGTGAAAAGGACGTGCTTCGGGATCTCATCGACCAACAGCTCCTGCTCGAAAAAGGCAAGGACCTGGGCATCAGCGCCGACACCGACCTGATCAAGCAACTCGATCAGATGCGCAAGGATATGAAGCTTGACTCTATGGAAGCGTTGGAGAAGGAAGCCGAAAAGCAGGGAATCTCCTGGGAAGATTTCAAGCAGACGCAGAAAAACCAGATCATCACCCGAAAAGTGATCGGCGAAGAAGTCGGAGGCCATCTCGCGATCAGCAAAGAAGAAGAGCAGAAATTCTACGACGACCATAAAGACGAGATGCAACACGCCGAGTTCATCCGATTGAGCGAAATTCTGATCACTCCGAAGGCGATAACTCCAGCGCCAGATCCCAATGCTACCAACTCGGGATCGTCCGCCCAAACGCCGCTGGACGAAACAGCCAAGCAAGCGGCCGATGCTGACGCTCTCAGTGCGGCCGAGACCAAAGGAAAGGACCTCCTCAAGCAACTCCGGGACGGCGCCGCTTTCGAAGACATCGCGAAGAAGTATTCCGACGGGCCCTCTGCCGCCGACGGCGGCGCGCTCGGTACTTTCGAACGTGGCAAACTTGCGAAAGAACTCGAGGATCGGACTTTCGCCATGAAAGCAGGCGAGATTACCGATGTCATTCGAGTCAAGCAGGGCTATGCCATTCTTAAGGTCGATGATCATCAGATGGCGGGCGTACCGGCGATGAAAGACGTTCTACCCCGTATTCAAGACGCACTCTATTACCAGAAGCTGCAGCCTGCGCTTCGCGCCTACCTCACCAAGCTCAGAGAAGAGGCGTACATCAAGATCGCACAAGGTTACGTTGACAGTGGTAGAAGCGCGAATCAGACCGAGCCCGTGGAAACCGCGACTGCCAAAGAGGCCGACGCGAAGAAACTCAACAAGAAAAAGAAGAAGCTCGGCATCCTCTAGGACAGCGCATCCAAACCCTCTGTGCCGATCCCATCGCTTGGGACGATGTGCGTCAGCGGGGTCTCGCACACTTGCCGTGTGTTCTCGCTGCTAAACGATTCGGGGCGAGATGTCATATACTCAAACATCTGATGAAGGACTTCTACATTTGCGATTGCGCCCGCCACGAAAATAAGATCGTCACTTCAACTTTTGTCGTTGTCGCCAAGCAGATCAAGCCCAAGAAAACCGGGGAGCCTTACCTCGCACTCACGCTCGGCGATCGCACCGGTCAAGTTGAAGCCAAAATGTGGGACAACGTAGAAGAAGTCCTTGAGGCGTTCGAACAGGATGACTTCCTGAAGGTCAAAGGCCTCATCAATAAGTACAAACAACGTTTCCAGCTCACAATTCATAAGCTTCGAAAACTGGGTGATTCGGAGATCGAGTTTGCCGATTATCTTCCAAAAACGACGAAAGACATTGATGAGCTATGGAGAACTCTCTCCGACTTCGTCTCCGGATTTCAGAACCAACATTTGAAGACTCTGGTTCAAGCTTTCATGGCCGATCCGGAAATCGCGGCAGCTTATCGCAATGCTCCTGCCGCGAAAACTCTGCACCATGCCTACATCGGAGGCCTGCTCGATCATGTCGTCTCGCTCTTCCGCTCCTGCGATCTGATCTCCAGGAACTATCCCCAGATCAACCGCGATCTCCTGCTCACAGGGGCATTTCTGCACGACATCGGTAAAATCCACGAGCTGACTTATAACCGGTCATTCTCCTACACAACCAAGGGCCAACTTCTGGGCCACATGATCATTGAGCTTGAAATGCTGCAAGCCAAACTTTCCCACTTCCCCCGTTTTCCGGAAGAACTGAAGACGCTGGTCGAGCACCTCATCATCAGCCACCACGGACAGTACGACTTCGGCTCGCCCAAACTTCCAATGTTTCCCGAAGCCCTCATGCTGCACTATCTCGATGATCTCGATTCGAAAATGGAGGCCATGCGCGCCCACTTCGAACGCGAGTCTAGCCTTGATGGACCCTGGACCAGTTATAACGCCTCGCTGGGCCGCCCCCTCCTCAATACCGAAAAGTTCCTTGCTCCGAAGAAACCCGCGACGGCCGAAGAGCCGGCAAACGAACCGGTGAGCGACCACCATGAATCTCAGGCCGCGTCAGCCGAACAAACTCCTACCTTGCCCGGCATGGTCTCTCAGCGCTAAAGTACTCAACCGCACGACTCAAGAGTCGGGGACGTTAAGCCTGTCCGCCGTCCGGCTCATGTAGTGACAGCCGCCTCGGCTGTCCCGCGCAGGCGAAGCCGAGCGGTCACGAGCAATGTCGCCGCGCCCCACTTCTCCGCGCACTTCTGCGCCAGAAATGGGAGCTGTGAATTTGATTGGAGGTCAACTCATGCCGAAAACGAAGCCCCCGAAAAAATCCCCCAAGCAGCAGTCAAATCCCGAAGGCTGTACCGTGGGCCTTCCACAGGTCCCCCCGCTCTACGGACTGAAATCTCCACACAAATTCCTGCCCTTTACTCACGCCCAGAAGCGGCTCACTAAATCCCGCAATTACTGGATCTGTACAACCCGGCGCGATGGCCGTCCGCACTCCATTCCGGTGTGGGGATTCTGGATCGACGGCAGCCTTTACTTCGGAACCGCGCGCGCTACCCGCAAGGCTCGCAACCTCGCGCATAATCCAGCCATCTCCATTCACCTGGAATCCGGGGACGATGTTGTCATCCTTGAAGGAACAGCGGTGGAAGTCGATCTCACCGACAAGCCAATCCTGAAGAAGCTAGACGCTGCCTCCCGTGCCAAATACAAGATGCCGCTGATGGTCATTCCTGAGAGTGTTTTCTATTGCGTTCGTCCCCGCTTCGTCCTGGCCTGGACAGAGAGTGATTTCCCGAACAATGCCACCCGTTGGCAATTCATCTAGCTCAGGTAGAAAGGCCTGCCTCGCGTTTCCGCTAGCTATGCTCATGTGGCGACGGCCGCCTCGGCTGGCCCGCGAAGGCGAAGCCGAGCAGCCTAGAGCAGTGTCGCCGAAGCGGCCCATTCAGTTTCTGCTCGAATTCCGCGCCTTAGCCAGATGAACCTTCGATTCCCGTTCCAAACTCCTCCTGGTTGTTACGAGCTGCCGATTTCCTTTACGATTGCCGAAAACCTTGGAGGCGTCTTATGCGTTCATTCGTTCTATTCCTCTCGCTTTGTCTGTTCATTGCACTCAATCTAACAGCCTGCAACAAGCCTGCAAGCGACAGCTCCAGCGACACCACTACCAACGATACGCAAACTTCCGACTCGAACGAAAAGTCATCCACCAAGGACGCTCGCGAACACAAAGACCACGAGCGCAAAGAGGCGAAGAAACAACCACTCGTGGTGCCGTCCGGAACCGGCATCACCATCAGTCTCGGGTCTTCGATCGGCTCCAAGCTCAGCAAGCAGGGTGACACCTTCACCGGCAGCGTCGCGAAAGACGTAACCGTCGGCAGCGCAGTCGCGATTCCGCAGGGCGCAGCCGTTACCGGTACCGTTGCAGACGCCAAGCCGCTGGGCAAGTTTAAAGGCGGAGCTGTTCTGCAGGTCAGCATTGATTCCATACGCATCAACGGCGCTGACGTCCCGGTTCAGGCCGCCGCTCGCAGCTTCTCTGAAAAAGGCAAGGGTAAGCGCACCGCTGTACTTACCGGTGGAGGCGCCGCTCTTGGCGGGATTATCGGTGCCCTCGCCGGGGGTGGCAAGGGTGCTGCGATCGGCGCCGCAGCCGGCGCAGGCGCGGGCGCGGGTGGCTCAGCATTCACCGGAAACAAGGAAATCGTACTGCCTGCGGAGTCCGACCTGACCTTCGAGCTCTCGCAACCCCTCGAAGTGCGCCAATAGTCTGCCAAAAAACCACCATGCTTCGCGGTGCGAACATGGTGGGGAAGTTTTCTCAGTGCTGGAGTGTTGACGGGACACAGGTATTAAGCCTTTCTCGTCGCGGTCTGAAATAATAGTGACCATGCTCGACTTCGGCCGCTTCGAGATCGTCACCTTCGATTGCTATGGAACCCTCATCAACTGGGAGGCCGGAATTCTGCCGACGCTCCGCCGCATCTTTTCAGCGCATTCCAAACACATCGACGATGCTGCAATCCTCAAGCTTTACGGGGACTTCGAACTGCGTGCAGAGCAGCCGCCTTTCCAGCCCTACCGTGAGGTTCTGGGCTCCGTCGTTCGCCATTTCAGCGATGAACTGGGATTCGCTCCCACCGACGAGGAAGTCCGATCACTCGCCGACTCTCTTCCGACTTGGAAGCCATGGCCGGATACCGTCATCGCTTTGCGACAACTGAAAACGCGGTTCCGACTCGCCATCCTTTCCAATGTCGACGACGATTTGTTCACGAGCACCCGACCTCAACTCGAAGTCACTTTCGATGAAGTCGTCACCGCGCAGCAAGCGCAGGCTTACAAGCCCTCGCTCAAACTCTTTGAGCTGGCCCTCAGTCGCATTAACGCGCCAGCCCATCGCGTCCTGCATGTAGGCCAGAGCCTCTATCACGACGTCATTCCAGCGCAGGCTCTCGGCCTGGCGACAGTCTGGGTAAACCGCCCGTCCTCACGCCCAGGTGTCGGAGCCGTCAAATCTGCTAACGGTAGACCTGATATGACGGTCACCAGCCTCGCAGAACTCGCCTCCGCAGTCGGCCTGTAGAATCCTCCGACAAACAATGGTTCACCCGGCGAGGAAGAAGCGTGACCTCCCGAGGGTAGCGCATTCGAACTGCGCATCACGAACTGTTCAGACGTCTGATCCGCGTGCTGGCCAGTCGTTTAAAGCCGCACGCTTCGACCATCCCCACGCTAACGACCTGCGAACTCCGTACGGTCCATGATCTGCACTGTCGAATACCGTTGTGAGATCCAAGGTTAATCGTTCCTTAATCAACGCAACGTCGCCATCGACAGGTGGAACGCCTCAGCCGAGCACGTAATGGATCGCGCCCGTCTGAGGACTCGTGCGAGAGCGGGATCGCGGGATCGCAAGGTAATGAATCTTCCTTTCAAAGCGACCTTCGACGCTCTCATGCTCTGGAGTTTGCGGGTGACAAATAAAGTCCATTGCAGGCAGGGCCGATGGACGAAGTATGTGGGAGATGTGGAGCGAACCTGCCCTTGAAAGACGACCATCCACCGAAAACGGGGCGGCGATTTGTTTGTCCCAACACAGTGACTGCGTTCGCGGGGTGTGAGAGGCAATGCGTAAGCATTGAAATTTCGAATGAACGATGATGCCGCAATTATTAGAGAATTCTTAGTCGAAAGTTACGAAAACCTTGATCGCCTGGATCAGGATCTGGTTGTGCTCGAAAAGGACCCGGCGAATCGCGATACCCTGGCCAGCATTTTTCGAACGATCCACACCATTAAAGGTACCTCCGGCTTCCTTGCATTTAATCAGCTCGAAGCAGTGACCCACGCCGGAGAGAGTCTGCTGTCGCGCCTGCGGGATGGCCTGCTGCCCCTGACCGCCGAAATCACCACCGCATTGCTGGCGATGGTCGACGCGGTCCGCGAGATGCTGAAGAGCATCGACGCTGCGGGCAAGGAGGGTGAGCGCAACGATCAGGAGCTGATCTCGAAATTGGCTCGCCTGCTCGAGCCGTCGGCCGTCAGTGCTGCATCGGAAGTGACGCCCTCAAAGATCGAGCCGGAGGCGAACTCGTTAGAACAGCCGGCTCTGAATCTTGGCGAGATTCTCATCAAGCGCGGCGTCGCCAAGGCCAGCGAGGTAACTGCCGCTGTCGAGCACCAAAAAGCCGGTGACCCTCGACATGTCGGCGAGATCCTGGTCGAAAGGGGGGCCGTCAAACCGCAGGACATTGTCGAGGCCCTGAACGCCCAGCAGCAAGCCCGAGGGCAAAGCGCCAGCAACAGTACGATCCGCGTCGATGTCGGCCAACTGGACCGGCTCATGAACCGCGTGGGCGAACTGGTCCTGCTGCGCAACCAGATCGTGCAGTACACCAACTCCACCGAAGACAGCGAACTGCTCGCCACCAGTCAGCGGCTGAACCTGCTCACCACCGAACTGCAAGAGGGCGTGATGAAGACGCGCATGCAGCCGATCGGCAATATCTGGAGCAAGTTCCCGCGCACCGTGCGCGACGTAGCCCTCGGTTGTGGCAAGCAGGTGCGCATCGAGATGGAAGGCAAGGAGACCGAACTCGACAAGACCATCATCGAAGCGATTAAGGATCCACTCACCCACCTGGTGCGCAATGCGGTGGATCACGGCATTGAGCCGCCGGAACTGCGACGCAAGATAGGAAAGACTCCGGACGGGCTGCTTCCTGCGGGCATTCCACGAGGGCGGGCAGGTCAACATTGAGGTCACCGATGACGGCGCCGGGCTGGACTGCGAAAAGCTGCGCAACAAGGCCATCCAGAAAGCGCTGATCACCGCTGACCAGGCCGCCCGGATGACCGAACGCGAGATCACAAATCTCATTTTCCTTCCCGGCTTCTCCACGGCAGACAAAGTCACGAACGTCTCCGCTTGCGGAGTAGGAATGGATGTGGTCAAGACCAACATTGAGAAGATCGGCGGTACCGTGGACGTTCAATCCAAACCGGGGAAGGGTTCCACGGTGCGCATGAAAATCCCCCTTACCCTGGCCATCATCCCCGCGCTGATCGTAACCAGCGCCGGCGACCGTTACGCCATCCCGCAGGTCAGCTTACTAGAGCTGGTTCGCCTGGAAGGCGAGCAGGCGCGCAAGGGATTGGAAGTCGTCAACGGCGCACCCGTGTACCGTCTGCGGGGCAAATTATTGCCGTTGGTTTACTTGAAGCGGGAACTGAAAGCGGACTCTCAGGCGCAGATAGCCGGGTCCCCCAAGGCTGAATCCCAGACTGTCAACATCGTCGTACTGCGGGCAGATGACCGAGCCTTAGGCCTGATCGTCGACGAGATTAATGACACCGAAGAAATCGTCGTTAAGCCTCTGCGCAAGCAACTAAAGAGCGTCAACATCTATGCCGGCGCCACCATCATGGGGACGGGAAGGTTGCGCTAATCCTCGACGTGCTCGGCCTAGCGCAGCGCGCCAACGTGCTTTGCGACGCGAGGGATCGGGAAACCGCAGAGAGACAAGCAGGAAACGAATTGATTGCTGCGACGGGCACGAATCAACGCAAGCCTATGCTGTTGTTCCAGTACGGAGAAACCGGAAGGATCGCCATTGATCTCGCCTTGGTCGCCCGTCTGGAGGAATGCCCTCATCACGCCATCGAGGTCGCGGGTGACCAAGAGGCCGTTCAGTATCGAGGATAGATCATGCGGCTCGTCCGGGTTACCCATGTGCCTCGAGAGTAAGCGCCCTTGCGGGGTCGCTCCTCGCCTGCGCCATCAGTTCAATAGGGTCGTGCGACGAACGTAATCTGCCATACGACGGGAAATACGGCGATCCTTGATCGAGTTGTTGCACTCTGATCCGGACTTGACCCGAACTTAATGCTGACCGAAGCTGCCTCCGAGTTATCGACGACCCGAAGCCAGGTAGTTAGGCTCGTCTGCAATAGCCAGTCTCAGAAGTCTTCCTCTTACCTTTCCCCTCAACGTTTCGACTCATGACATTCGCATGCCCGACAAGCGTAGATGAACAGCTCTAAGGGGCGGCAACATGGAGAATTTATCGTGAAGTTTATCCTCCGCTTCTTTGTGTGCGCGATCCTGACAGCATCACTCTCATTTGGCCAGGCCCCACCGCTTGCTGTGCCATTCATCGACCAAGTATCTCCCGCAAGCTTGGTGCCAGGATCGACGACCCTCACTTTTACCGGAGCAAACTTCAATCAAAATGCCATCGTCACGCTGGTTGGGCCGGGCGTGGGCTCGGTACAGTCGGCGTCCACGACCGTGAATTCTTCCGGGACACAAATAGTGGCTTCTTTTTCTCCATCCCCGGTTACTTCGACCGAAGGTACATTGGGCGTTACGGTGACGAATCCGTCGGGCGAGATTTCGAACATCGCCTATCTGCCGGTGACTTCTCCTACCCCGACACTGAGTGTGCACAGCAATTCTAGTTTTCCGTTGAGTGCCACACCGACAGCCGTTGTCACGGGCGACTTCAATGGTGACGGAAGCATAGATTTTGCGGTTACCAATCAGTCTTCGGGCAGCGTCTTGATTCTGCTCGGGAACACAAATGGAACCTTGTATTCAGGGAACAGTTACCCGGTGGGGAGAGGCCCCGCCGGGATCGCATCGGGCGACTTTAATGGTGACGGAAAGCTCGACTTGGTGGTCGCAAATGGACAAGATCAGACGCTCACCATCCTGCTAGGCAATGGAGACGGTACCTTCACGGTAAGTCCCTCTACTCCGACCACCGGTGCTTATCCCGCATCCATCGCGGTCGCTGACTTCAACGGTGACGGTAAGCTCGATCTCGCAGTCGTAAATATGTGCGGCAGCAACCCCTTGATGTGCTCTCCGGCAGCAGCACCCCAGGGGCCCTTTGTGCTCACGATTTTGTTGGGCAATGGGGATGGGACCTTTACACCCACGCCGACCTCTCCCACGGTAGGAAATCAACCTTCCTATATGACGGCGGGTGACTTCAACAGCGATGGCCTGATCGATCTTGCAGTGAGCAACATGGGCGACGGCACCGTCACCATTCTCATGGGCAATGGAGACGGCACGTTCACCCCAACGACGAATCCGCCGACCACAGGCACGGAACCGCAGGGGCTAGTCGCCGCCGACTTCAATGGGGACGGTGCACTTGACCTCGCGGTTGTCAACCAAATCGACGGGACCGTTTCAATCCTGTTGAACCAAAACTGTGCGACCGTCACGCCTTTAAATTGCACCTTCGCGACCTCTAAGCCTCCGACGCGGGTGGGCAACAGCCCGTTGGCGATTGGGACTGCGGACCTCAACGGAGACGGATTTCTGGATCTCGTGATCACCAACTCGGCGGACAATACGATAAGCGTGTTACTGGGTAGTGGATCAGGCGGTTTCACCGCAGTGGTGCCGCAGAATCCTCAGAATTTCGCAACGCCGCCGCGTCCGATTTCGCTGGCTCTCGCGGACGTCAACCACGATGGCAGAGTCGACGTGGTGGCTTTCGGAGGCGGATATTCCGTAATGTTACAGTCCACGGTCGCTGCCGTCGGGCTGACGGCGAGCAATCCACCAGTGATCCCCTTCGGTCAGCAGATCTATCTCACAGCTACAGTTTCGCGACCGGCGACATTTCCTTTCCTACCGACCGGGACAGTCTCTTTCATGGATGGCGCGACCTCGCTGGCCACGGTTTCCGTTGATAGTTCCGGCCATGCCGTGTATCAGACGTCCACGCTAAGTACGGGCACACACCAGATCACTGCAGTCTACAGCGGCGACTACTACTACGGGGCGAACACCTCGGCTCCGCTGACGCAGACCGTTCTGCAAACGCAGTCGTACACGGTTTTGACTTCGAGCGCCAATCCATCGGGTACAGGGCAGGGGCTCGCTTTCGTAGCGACGCTTCAGCTTCCCTCTTATTTAACCGCGACGGGCACTGTTGCATTTCAGGACCTCAGTACAAACACGAGCTTGGGGACAGCAACCGTCTCCAACAACAGCGCCCAGATTGTGGTGTCGAATCTCTCGAACGGGACGCACTCCATTCTAGCCACTTACAGCGGCGATGTAAATTTCGCCAGCAGCACTTCGCGGCTCAGTCAAACCGTAAGTCAGGCAACAACCACGCTATCCCTTGGTTCGAACCTCAGTACTTCTTCTTACAGCCAGGCCGTCACTGTGACCGCCACCGTGCAACCGTCTTATGCCGGGGGATCGGCGACCGGCACGGTGTCTTTTTACGACAATGGGACGTTTTGGCAAACAGCTCCGGTGTTGAACAACGTGGCCCAGATCTCGGTAACGGGATTTGCTGTTGGTTCGCATTCGCTGACTGCTACCTATTGGGGCGATACGAACTTTACGGGCAGTTCTGCGTCCGCCATTTCACTGGTCGTGACCCAGGCAGCCACCACCGTTAGTCTGGTCTCGAATGCCAATCCATCAGTCTATGGTCAGCCCGTGACGTACACCGCCACCGTAGGCCTGTCCTTCAACGGTTCCACCCCGAGCGGCGCGATCACGTTCTATGACGGCGCGACAGTCCTGTGGAGCGGATTTCTCTCCAGAGGATCGGCGCAGGCCTCTATCAGTAATGCGACGCCCGGAAGCCACTCCATCACCGCACAGTATGGCGGCACGGCGAACTATACAGCGAGCACATCGCCGGTACTGACTCAGACCGTCAACCAGGCGCCGACCACGCTTACAGTCTCCTCGAACGCAAATCCGTCATCGTATGGCCAGTCGGTGACCCTCTACGCGACGCTTCAAACGAGTTACAACCTCTTGTCGAATGGGGGTACGGTTACCTTCACCGACAACGGCACGCAATTAGGCACTGCCACGATCCAGGGATCGGCCACAGTGAGCATCACGACCACCACCCTCGGGGTGGGTGTGCGCACCATCACCGCTAAATACAGCGGCGACTCGAATCTCTTGGCCAGCACCGGGACTTTCGCTCAAACTGTCAATCCAGCTGCAACCACGACAACGATTTCTTCCACTTCTTACACTCCGGCGTTCGGACAGTCCATTACCCTTACTGCGAATGTCAGGCCAACCCTCGGCAACACACCGACGGGCACAATCACTTTCATGGACCGCACCACGACTTTGGGAACGGTCCCGCTGGCAAACAACACAGCATCGTTCTCCATTTCGACTCTGAGCGCTGGCACTCACTACATCAGCGCGCAATACAGTGGCGACGCCGATTCGGCCGCAAGCACTTCGGGACAGACCTTGGTGACGGTGAGTCCCCCTGCAACCACGACCGTGCTCGCTTCGAGCGTGAACCCGTCTTCCTATAATCAGCCCGTGATTCTTACGGCCACACTGCAATTGACGTCCAGCGGCACCCCGACGGGGACCGTGATTTTCTATGATGGTTCGTCTCAGATCGGAAGCAGCACTATCGCCAACAACAGCGCACAGCTCACGATCTCCGGCTTCCAGTTGGGAACCCATTCCATCACCGCCACGTATAGCGGTGACGCCAATTTTTCGGGCAGCACGTCCACCGCGGTCAGCCAGGTCGTGAATGCTGCACCTACGACTACGACCGTAACTTCTTTGGATAATCCCGGCACAGTGGGCTTCAATGTTCGGTTCCTGGTTGGAACCACCGCCGCCTTCGGAGGGGGACCGGCCGGCAGCGTCACGCTCTACGATGGCGCAACCGTAGTTGGAGTCGGAAACCTCCCGGGGACCGTGAATAACAATTCCGTGGAAATCGTTGTCTCGGGGTTGGCGGCCGGGTCGCATTCCATGACCGCCAAGTACTCGGGATCCGTGTACTACGCCGCAGGCACTTCATCGCTTGTGACACAGGTGATGAACTTGCCCGCGACCAGCACCTATTTGAATCCGTTGACCAACCCAGTGGCTTTTGGCCAGGCTCTTACCCTTGTTGCATCCGTACAGCCCCCAGGCAGCGGCTCGGCAACAGGAACGATAGCCTTCCTTGACGGTGCAACCGCGCTCGGCACGGCAACGGTCGCCAACAACGCCGTGCGGCTTTCTGTTTCGTCCCTGAGCGTGGGTTCACACACGCTGACGGCTAAATACAGTGGAGATTCCAATTTTGCGGCCAGCACTTCAACCCCTGTCACGGAAACGGTCAATCAGGCCGCAACTACCACTACGGTGTCTTCCAGCGCCACTCCATCTGCGTATAACCAGTCGGTGACGTTTTCGGCCAGCGTTGCGCCCGCTTACGGAGTCAACGCTACGGGGACTGTCACTTTTCTAGATGGCGCCACTTCATTAGGCACGGCAAGCGTTTCGAATAACTCAGCTCAGATCACCGTCTCCACGCTGTCCGTCGGTACTCATTCCGTCACCGCGAAATACAGCGGCGACTCGAACTTCACTGGGAGCACTTCTGCTGTCTTGTCGCAAACCGTCAATCCGGCCACCACAACCACGACCCTTGTCACGAATCTCAATCCGTCTACCTATGGTCAGTCTGTCTCGTTCTCTGCGACAGTTCAACCGCCGACGGGAACGACTGCGACGGGAACGGTGACATTCCTGGACGGCTCGACTTCCCTCGGCAGTGCGACCTCGTCAGGAAACTCGGCTCAGCTCAACATTGCCAGCTTGGGCGCAGGCACTCACTCGATCACTGCCGTCTACAGCGGCGATTCGAATATGGCTGCTAGTACATCGGCCGCAGTCACTCAGCAAGTGAATCGCGCGTCCACCACCGCAACGGCCAGTTCCAGTGTGAATCCATCTGCCTTCGGTCAACCCGTGATGTTGACAGCCACAGTTCAGCCACCAACCGGGACCTCTGCGACCGGAACGGTGACATTCCTGGACGGCTCAACTTCCCTCGGCAGTGCGACCTTGTCAGGAAACTCGACTCAGCTCAGCATTGCCAGCTTGGGTACAGGCACTCACTCGATCACTGCCGTCTACAGCGGCGATACAAATATGGCTGGCAGTACATCGGCCGCAGTCGCTCAGCAAGTCAACCAAGCGTCGACCGCCACCACTCTCAGTTCCGGCGTGAATCCATCCGTCTTTGGTCAGACGATTACCTTTACTGCAACCGTTCAGCCGCCCGCGGGCACCACCGCGACCGGAACGGTGACATTCCTGGACGGCTCGACTTCCCTCGGTAGCGCGACCTTGGCAGGCATCTCGGCTCAGCTCAGCATTGCCAGCTTGGGCACAGGCAGTCACTCGGTCACTGCCGTCTACAGCGGCGATACAAATCTGGCGGGCAGTTCATCGGCCGCAGTCGCTCAGCAAGTCAGCCAAGCGTCGACTGCCACCACTCTCAGTTCCGGCGTGAATCCATCTGTCTTTGGTCAGACGATTACGTTTACTGCAACCGTTCAGCCGCCTGCGGGCACCACCGCGACCGGAACGGTGACATTCCTGGACGGCTCGACTTCCCTCGGTAGCGCGACCTTGGCAGGCAACTCCGCGCAGCTTACCGTCTCCTCACTAACCGTCGGGACGCATTCCATCACTGCGATGTATGCGGGCAATGCAAACTTGCTCCCGAGCACCTCTGTTGCACTTTCGCAGACGGTCAATGGCGAGGCGACGACCACTGTCGCGACCTCCAGCACGAATCCGTCCTCGTTCGGTCAGTCGATCACGCTTTCGGCTACGATCCAACCTGCTCTTGGCGGCAACGCAACCGGAACCGTCACATTCCTGGATGGTACGTCGGCCCTGGGCACCGGCAGCGTCTCGTCCAATACCGCGCAGCTCTCAGTTTCGTCTCTTGCCGTTGGCGCGCATTCCATCACCGCAAAATACAGCGGAGATGCCAATTACCTTGCCAGCACGTCCTCCGCATTTACACAGACTGTCAATCAAGGAGCTGCAACGACGAGCGTTTCCTCCAGCTTGAATCCAGCGGTGTTCGGACAGTCCGCAACATTCAGAGTGTCGGTTCAAGCGACTTCGGGAACGCCGACCGGCACGGTTACCCTGATGGACGGCTCAACCTCGCTCGGGACAACAACGCTCGGCGGCGGCATTGCGCAGTTCACGATTGGTGGATTGTCGTTAGGCTCTCATTCAATCACGGCTACTTACGGCGGTGATGCAAACTTCGCCGGCAGCGCTTCATCCGTGCTCACCGAAGTTGTGAATCAAGCCGCGACGACAACGTCGCTAAGTTCCAGCGTTAACCCGTCCTCGTACGGTCAAGCAGTTACCTTCACAGCATCAGTGTTGCCGTCATCGGGCGGTTCAGTGAGCGGCTCAGTCAAGTTCTGGGACGGGACAGTGCAAATCGGTTCTGCAGTTCTTTCCAGCGGTATCGCGACCTTCACTACATCAGCCACGGCCCTCAATGGCGGCTCGCACTCCATCACCGCCAGTTACAGTGGCGATACTAATTTTACCGGGAGCAATTCGAGCCTGTTGAGCCAGACTGTTAATCCAGTGGCAACGATCACAACGTTGGCTTCGAACCTGAATCCTTCCGTGGCAGGCCAGAACGTCACGTTCACGGCCACCGTGTCTTCTAGCGTAAGCGGTCCGCAGAGCGGAACAGTCAATTTCTATCTGGACGGCAGCACGACGCCGGTCCAATCGTCTTCAGTCTCCGGAAACACGGCGACATTTTCCACCAGCTCTCTGAGCGCGGGTAACCACACGATTAGCGCGGCATTTGTTTCTTCCAGCCCGAACTTCGCGGGAAGTTCCTCGACGACATTGACGCAATCCGTCGAGGATTTTTCGATCTCGGCTTCGCCGACGTCGCGAACAATCTCGCATGGGCATTCGGGAACGTACACGCTTACTTTGACGCCCGTCAACGGCTTCACGGGAAACATTTCTCTCTCCTGCAGCGGCGCGCCAACCAATACAACTTGCAGCGTGTCGCCGAGTCAAGTCACGCTGAACGGCACGAGCTCGGCGCAGGCGACGGTTACAGTCACCGTGGCGAAGAACGCAACTAGCGGCTCACGCACGTTGACGCTCCAGGGCACATCGGGATCCGTCACTCATAGCGTCACCGTAAGTCTCACAATTAACTAATCGGCGCGAGCCTGATAACCTTTGTTTCAAATAGTCGTTTTGTGTATCTCGATTAGACCAGAAGAGAGTCACGTGAGATTTGGCTTGGGCGCACTCGCGGGCTGATTCCAAGAGTGCGACGGTCAGCATCGTGGCCCGCGTGCGCTGGTTTGCACAAGTTCGTGGACTAGCATGACGGGTTGAGTTTCCGAGTTTCCGACAATCGTAGATCCCGCATCGACCTGCGTGCAAGAAACAGTCAGAGTGGTTGTCGTGGCCATCGTTTTCGCCTGAAAACTAGCCCTGATCGACTCAGCGGCGGCCATATTGATCGAGCAAGTGCCACTGCCGGAGCAGGCGCGTGAGCTGCCGCGAAGAGCTTTCTGGGGCCGAGCTTACCGGGTTGAGCTGATGCGCCTGTCGTTGACTTTCAGTTGACTCAAGGTTGTCTGCACCAATTTGCTCAACTCTTTCGAAGCTTGCAGGGGCGCCTCATCGCCGCCCGTTGCCTGCTGCCGGACGCATTGCAGGTCTCCACTGGTCTTGCCCGCGTACGTAATCTGAGTGCGCGTTCCGAAGGAGGCCGATTTCGCACAGCCCCCGGTCGGAATTTTGCCGACATCGCCAATTTCTGCGAGCAGGCGCCGCATGATTTTTGTATTGATCGTTCCGGGAGGAAACTGCTGCGATGTCGCCGGCTCTGACTTTCGGATTGCGGGGGCGTCACTAATTTCTGCCGTAGCGCTGCCATCATTGTGGATTACAACTTTATAGGAACGGGTGTTGGTCGAGCCCGATTGGAGTATGGTCGCCAGATTCCCTTCAACGCCATGCTCGGTTTCCTGCCCAGCCGCCGGCATGGCTTGGCCATCCGGCGTGACGGGCCGCGGAGCCGCAGGATTGCTCAGGGACAACCCTGCAAACGTAAGAGCGATCAAGCAGGTCCGGACCAAGGGGATAAGCACAGGGAAAATTATAAGCTCCAGTGGATAAAGGTTGCGGTCGGGCGTTCATGGTTCATGGGAAAGGAACACTCGATCTAGCCCCCGCTACTAAAATCAACACCGCGATTACTTCGACGGATGCCTACCCTTACTGCTGATCGAACCGCCGCAAGAAAATGCGCTCCGCGTTTGTCGCGGAGCGCATATCACCCAAGCACAGCTTACTGAACATTAAGGTTGATGGTGATGGTATGGGTGATCCCTGACGCCGTTGCGGTGACCGTTGGAGTGGTTTGACCGATTGGCGTTCCGGGGTCATGGTGTGTGGTGGTCGTGGTGCTTCCCAATGTACCGCAGGATGACATCACCAACATGAACACCACGAGCACGGCCAGCAGACCAAAAATCCGCAACTTCCGTTTCTTGCTATCTGCGGCCAGGATGACGACACCGAACAAGCCGGGGAGCAGCGTGGCGAAAAGGATGCTGCTCCTCTGAAAGAGGCTTGCCCGCGAGGATGTCGCCGTTGTCGCGATTGTGATTGTTTCCGAGGTGGCCGATGCCGCCGCGAACGAGCAAGTTGATTCAGCAGGCAGCCCTGAGCAAATGAAGGTGGGGGCAGCCAGCCCGCCAAGCAGCCCAAGGTTGATCGTGCCCGTACCGCTCAATCCGGGGGCAGAGACGGTGATGCTTAAGTTGTTGGGGCCGATGGTGAAGTCCTGAACATTGAGCGCTTGCCCGGTGGAGGCCGATGATGCGAGGGTAGTGTCCCCCGGATAGTTCGCTGTAACGGTGTAAGAGCCTCCTGGGATGCCCGTACCGTTGAAGATGGCGCTACCCGAGGTGGTCATCGCCACGCCCAGAGTTGTATTCGATTTCGTGTCCTTGAAGGTAACTGTCTCGCCATTGGGCGGAGCTGGCGTGATTGTGGCCGTGAAGGTCACTGTGGTCCCGACCGGCGCCGAGTTTCCAGGCGCGATGGTAAGAGTTGTAGTCGTGGCGCTTGTACGTTGTCCAACTGTTAGGGTCTGTCCGGTTGAGGCGGACGCCGCGAAGGTAGTGTCTCCGGGATAGCTGGCCACAACGGTGTAAGACCCTGCGGGGATGGTTGAGCTGGTGGCGACCGCATTGCCGGTTGTTGTTGTCGCGGTGGCAAGGGTCGTGTTCGAGATGGTGTCCGTGAAGGTCACAGTTTCGCCATCGGGAGGGGCGGGCGTTATTGTGGTCGTGAAGCTCACCGTTGCTCCAACAGGGGCCGGGTTTGCAGGCGTGATCGCTAAAGTCGTCGTGGTGGCAGTTTTCGAAGTGCTAGGCCAGCCGGTCACTAGGGCATGGGCATCAACCGACCCCAAGCCAGTTACCGGATCGTAGTTCGCGCCAGTGAGATAGCCGAGCGTGCCATTGGCCGTGCAGTTTGTGCTGCCTGTCTGGCACGGGACAACGTTGCCGCTGGGGGTGGGAGTAGGGTTGGCGCTATAGTTGCCCGCGGGAACGTCGTGAAACGCCGTGGGCATACTTTGCGACAATGCGTACAGGGTGGGGTTGATGTTACCAAGACCAGCGGGCGGAGTGTTCTTCTGGGACTGGTTGAGCAACGCCACGATGCCAGCAAAGACCGGGCAAGCCACCGAGGTACCGCCGACGACGGAGCCGTTTGCTACCGCAGTGTCAATGCCGCTGGCGCAACTGCCCTGGTAAGCTGCGCCGCCCACGTTGGTACAGAATATATAGCCGTCGTGATCGAGCGACGCCGGCATTGCGACGTCCGGAACGCTTCGGTTCTTGGAATCATAAGTACCTGGACCGGTTTGCCAGGTGGGCTTGGGGTAGAAGATGCTCACGCCGCCGCCGGTCGAGGCAAGTTGTTGTCCGGTGCCAAGACCAGTGCCCGATGCAGTGTCGTTCCACGCCAACTCAGGAATGTAGCTCTTCGCTGAACCGAGGTTAGTGCCGTTAGTGGTGTTCCAGTATGTCGATTGATTATTCACATCTGCATCGAACTCGGTTCCTCCAACTGCGGTCACTTCCGGAGGACTGGCTTCTGCATTCACTGACAGTCCCTGAGTTGCCTGAGAGCTTCCCTGATCGCAAGTAGCTGCCCCGGCGTCGCCTGATGACACCAACATTGTCTGGCCCTGCGTGTTAGCTTGTTGGGTCAGACTTTCATATTGCGTTGCGAAAGATTGATTGGCTTTAGCTTCGCAAAATCCATAGCTCATGCTTAGAACCGGTGCGATGTTCTGATTCACAGCATAGATAAGTGACCCGAGGACGCCGCCATTTTTTGCGGAATCACATTTAATGTAGAGGATCGAAGCATTACGCGCGACGGCTCCCGACCACTCCAAGTCAAGATCGGCCTCTCCCTCGTCGCCCGTGAACCCAGGATCGGTACAGCCCGTGGCCAGTACGTCTTGTGGATCGTTCTGAGACAAGTTGAACCCCGCACGAAACTGCTCAATATCCGTCATGTGGACGTCGGTTTGTCCCATGACGCCAATCTTCATCCCCGTGCCATCAATACCCGCTTGGTACAAAGCCGCAACGTTGTAGATCGTGGCGATGTCGTCGGGAGCCAGTTCGTTGCCGCCGTTTCCATCCGTGTAATACGGGTTGGAGCTGGGAAGCTTCTTTATGATGCTCAACGGCTTCGGTGTGAAGTTGTCGAAGCCCCGGAACCCTGCCACCATGCCCTGCAGAGCCTTGGGGACCGACGGGTCGGTGGTGTTGGCGAAGTGTTCTTCACCATCCACGGTGAAGCGGTGAATCTGGGTATGGAACGCGCGCTGGATTTGGTCTACCGTCCCGCCGAAGGCGATCCAATTGCGCCCGCGGGCAACCTCGACGATGGCGAATCCTTGAGAGGCCAGCCACTGTGTGATTTTGCGGATGTCGGCCTGGCTGAGACCGAACCGAGCGCCATACTGTTCCGGCGTCAGCCATTGGTGGTAGTCCGGTGAAGAGGGATCCTGCTGGTCGACTAGTAATTTGTCCAGAGCGGCCTGCTGGGCTGGCGATAGTTTCATCATCATGGTGACGTGCGGCAGTCTCGTCGCCGGATCGAGCGGCCCCAGATCATTCTCAGGCTTGGCGACAGGGCTTACGTTGCCCTTCAAAACCACGGTTTGGCTACTGTTGATCGGCGTGGCAATACGATCTGTTTGCGCCAGGGCCGAAGACGAACCCAACAACAACACTCCTGCGAGTACATAGGACAAGGTCTTCATGATTTTGTCTCCTGAGAAGGTCTCTGTCTTAGAAAAGCTCTTGCCGCTCGACGCCCCTGGTCGAGTTGCGGTCAAGAGGTACAACATTGACATCAGACGACGGTTCATTTGGAAACCTCCGACATAGGCTTCAATCCGCGATGTGTTACGAGTCTTGCATCCCACAAAATTTCTGCCACTCACTGACGCGACAATTACGAGCAGAATTGATCAGCCGTAGCGTCGGCCGGACCTCTTTATTGCTTTCGATCGAGGGAACGAGCAGGTCAGGGTGGCAAATGCGTGGATCAGCGGCGCCCACTCAAACTGATTGCCGTGTCTTCTGGCCGCCGCTTCGCCTGGTTTTAATCAGCTCCTTTAATAGGGCTCGATTCCCAATTTCCCGTAAAAAGCAAATTTCCTGATCAAGTCTCCGATCGCTTGTCGCGTCAGTAGATGCAGGACGTTGTGAGTGCCGCGGGGCACAGGGTGGAAAGGGGAATACATCTTGAGTCTCCGCGGTACTCGCCTATCTCAGCCTAGGTTCCGTTGGACGGGCCGGACGCCCATCGGAACCATTTCCGTGACCGTAACCGCGGCCGGATCGATTCGCAGAGGACAACCATCCCGCTGAACCTGCCGTATCGAGGGCGAGGACGGGTGTTCGCGCCCGTCCTTCTATTTCTCAAATAAGGAGACACAAAATGAATCGCTAAAGATCAGCGCTGTGGCCGTTGATTTCGACATGCAAGGCCCTTCGCGCGATGATCGCGCTCATGGTTGCTTTGCTGCTGGCCGGAGCACAAGCAGATCTGCACGCACAGGAAGCCGCCGCAGCGTACGTCGAGTTGGGCGCCGAGCAATTAGATCAACTCGTGGCTCCGATCGCTCTCTATCCGGATTCGCTGGTCGGCCAAGTATTGACTGCATCCACGTATCCCGACCAGATTGGCGCTGCGGACGCCTGGCTGAACGAGAACATGGGACTACCCCCGGATGAGCGGGCATCCACGGCGGACAGCATGCCATGGGACCCCGCCGTGAAACCTCTCACGGCGTTTCCGTCCGTCATGGGCAATCTCGCGAAGAATAGTGCGTGGACGTCGCAGCTCGGCAACGCCTACTACAACCAGCCCGGAGACGTGATGAACGCTGTCCAGGCCCTGCGTTCGCAGGCACCACGGCTCCTCCGGGAATCGTAGTGGGAGTCGGTGTTGCCTTTTTCCCGGGAATCTCGATTGGCATCTACGGTGGCTTCGGGTGGGGTTTCGCCGCATGGGAGCCGGTGTGGCTTCCGCAGCGACCGGCACAATGGAGATCACTCCCTCTGCAACCACCACGCGCTGTTGCGCCGGCGGAGTCGTAATGTTTCATCACTCCACTTACATCTCTCGCAGCGTCACGGTCGTGAATCACGGCCATTTTGGCGGGCATGACAGAGGAGCATTCGAACATCGCGGTCGTGGCGTCCCGGCTGGCTACCATGCCAGCGCGCACGCCGGGGCTGCTCGGACGGCAGCGGCCCACAGTCAGAGCCGGAGCGGCAACGGAGCGGGAAGCGCTCACCCGGGTATGGGCAGCGGGACGCAGGCGAGAGGCAACAGCCCGTCGCACGCGGGCGGCGCAACGCAGTCCAGGAGCAGTTTCGCTTGTCATTCTAATCGCGGCGCGCAGGCCAAAAACAACTTCTATTCCTCGCACACGAATGGTGGGGCGCAGTCGCGAAGCAATTTCTCCTCTCACCCAAACAGCAGTACGCGGGCAAGAAACAGCTTTTCTTCCTCACGGACGACTGGCGGTGCGCAGTCGCGAAACAACTTCTCCTCTCGCGCGGCAAATGGGGGACAGACCAGAAGCAGTTTCTCCTCTCATCCCGCGCAAGCTGGAAACAACTTCTCATCTCACCTTGGCAACGGTGCACAGACCAGAAGCAGTGGCTCCCCTCGGATGGGAGGCGCCATGCAGGCCCGGAACTACCTCTCCTCCGCACGGATGGGTGGAGGCGGTGGGGCTCGCATGGGCGGCGGCGGCAGGAGAAGGTAGAGCCCGAACGAGGCGCGGGATGCCCGCGAGTTGTGTCGAAGGATCTCGCGCCGATTGCGACGACTAACTCGTTCGCGCAAGAGGGTATTATGAGTTTCTTACGTCTCGAGGCGTGGCTGATCCTGATCGTCTGGTTGCCGAAAGCCCACAAGATTGGTTGGCAGGTGAAGATCGGCGCGGCGCTAAGGTTACGTTTCTGTTGATCGCACAGCTTCGAACGCAAGAGGAACGCGCCGGGACGCTTCAATTGTTGATCTTAGGCAACCTCAATTCGCTTACGCCCTTGCATGGTCGTGCGGTGGAGCAGTTGCCTACGACAGCCATGGCATCCTGAGTCGCCTTCGAGGCGTGGATCGCCTCGGCGTCCTGCGGACGAAGACGCAGCAGATCTTGAAAATTGTCGAGGGCAGTGTTGAACTCTTGCTTCGCTTCCGGATACTGCGCAGCACGCGCATGCACGAGGCCCAAAGCGGCGTGAAGCTTTGCGATATTCAAACGGGATTCGAGATCTCCGGGATCGTGGTGAGCGATTTCCGTGGCAGCGGTGAGGGAGCGGGTATATTGTTGCAACGCTCCAGGAAAATCTTCCATAGAACTGAGAATCTCGCCACGGTAGGAGTATCCAATCAACAAGAGGTTTTTGTAGAAGAGTTCGTAAGGGTTGTCCGCCAGCATCTCTTCGCCGATCTTGATGGCTTCATCGAGCTTCTTCTTGCCGGCGAGGACATGACCAAGCCGCGCCTCATCGATGCCGATTGTGCCGAGCGCGCCGGCGGTATTTATTCTGTTAGTAAGATCGTGCGGGTCGTCTTTCAGCAGAGATTGGCCTAACTCCCAGCTCTTGCGGTTATCCTTGTCCGCGCGAACATAGTCTGCTATGTCATCGAACAGGCGCGCCCGATGATTGTAAAAGATGGCTCGCGCCCCGTCGGGCAAACCATGCAATCCGCTGGTCTTCGACCAGATGGCGTCGTAGATCTTCAGAGAGGCCTCGAATTCCCGATTCTTGCGAAGGTGGTAAGCGAGGTCGAGAGTGGATTGCAATAGCCCCATCAGGGCTGTAGAATCGGCCGCTTGGTTCGCCAAGGGGCCGAGCAATTCGATGGCTTGGCGGTCGTGCCGCATCCCTTCTGTCAATTCCCGAGTACTGCTCGAGGATCCGTTTCCTGCCAGAACCCAACCCATTTGAATGTGAGCGCGGGCTTCATCCATGATGCGGTCGCGATCACTCTGTTGTTTCCGCGCGACCAGTTCCGCGATCGCGAGTTGTTGCGCAGCCATGCGCAAGGCCTCTTGTGTATTTCCGGTTACCAGCAAGGTGCGAACATAACCGTGCAAGAGGCTAATCTCGGATTTGAGGTCTGCCGGATCGTTGCCGGAGGCGGCGGCCAAAGACTCACGAATGGTCCAGGCTTTGCTATAGCTTTCCAGGGCTGCGCCGGAATCTCCAATACCGGGGCCGCTAAAGTTTCCCTGCAGATCGCCGATTCGCTGGTATCCGGCGGCGAGTTCACGCATAATTTCGCGGTCGCCGGCCGCATCGTGGCTTAGCTTGTCCAGATATCCAAGCGTGCGCTGAATGACGAGGTGCCGGGCGGCTGCCGAGCCCGGTAGATTCTGGATGGCGTCGTGGAATTCTGAAAGATTGGATTTCGCCAACGTCCGCACATCGTCGAACCGCTGTTCCGCGCGGGCTCGTTGTTCGCGCGCGATCTTCGCTTCACGTAATGCAAAAGCCAGACCAAGGGTCAAACTGAGCACAACCAAAGCTGCCGTCGTCACGCCCGCGGTATGCCGTCTTACAAACTTGCTGCTGCGATAAACAAACGTGTCGGTTCGGGCAACCACCGGCAGACCTTCAAGATGGCGCCGAATGTCCTCTGAGAACTGCTCGACGGAGGCATAGCGGCGTAGCGGCTCCTTTCGCAGAGCCATCAACACGATGTTGTCCAGGTCGCCGGACAATCGTCGCCGCAGTTTCTCAGGACTGCCTTCCCTCGTGCTGCTTCCGGTTTGCGGCGTCCACTGGACGGATTCGCCTCTTATGTCAGAGCTGTCTTTCACGCGCACAACCGCTGCGCTTGGTTTTTGTGGTTCGCTTTCAATCACCACTCGCGCAATCTCATCGGGCTTCCGGGTGGTAAAACGATAGGGTCGCTGGCCGGTCAGAAGTTCGTAAAGCACGACTCCGAGAGAGTAGATTTCGCTGGCGGTCGTAATGGGTTCATCCAGCAACTGCTCCGGGCTTGCGTACTCGGGCGTGAGCAGCCGGACCATGGTCATGGTCTTCGCGGATGAATCGCCTTGGTCCGCGCTGAGAATCTTGGCGATTCCGAAATCGAGCAGCTTCGGGACGCCCCCCGCATTCACCAGAATGTTGTTGGGCTTGATGTCGCGATGGATGATGAGATTCTGATGAGCGTATTGCACCGCCGAGCACACCGTGCGGAAAAGGCGGAGCCGTTCGGTGATCGTCAGCTTGTGATCGTCGCAGTATTGATCCAAAGGCTGGCCCTGTATGTACTCCATGACGAAGTACGGCTGGCCATCTTCCGTGCTGCCGCCTTCCAGCAAGCGGGCGATGTTGGGATGTTCGAGGTTGGCGAGAATCTGCCGTTCGGCTTTAAAGCGAGTCAGCGCAAAACGGGTGTCGAAGCCGCTGCGCACAACTTTGATGGCTACCTGTTTCTGGTACTGGTCATCGACGCGCATGGCCCGATAGACCGAGCCCATTCCTCCTTCGCCGATCTCTTCGATGACCTGATACGGGCCTACGCGACGGCCCTTCCAGGAATCAGCTTCGCTCCCTACGAGCACCTCGGCGTGACCGGCGAGCGCGGGCTCATCCAGAAACTCACCCGCTTGCTGGTAAGACAGTACCAGGGATTCGACGTAACGACGCACCGCCGGGTGCTGGCACGCCTGATCCAGGTATGGACTTCGCTGCTCGGGCGGAAGGTCGAGGACCGCATCCACCACTTCCCGAACTTGGTCCCATGGGATGGTCGGCACGTCTCACTCCTTGGCTTTGAGCTCGTGATAAAGCCAGGCCCTTGCGCCTGCCCACTGCCGGTTGATCGTCGCCGTGGACAAGTCCATAACGTGGGAGATTTCTTCGACCGAAAGTCCTCCGAAAAATTTCAATTCCACGATCTGCGCACGTTGCTGGTCCACGATTTCTAGCCGGCGCAGGGCTTCATCGACAGCAACTAAATCCATATCGGGAGTCTTCGAAAACAGCGCAGGCTCCTCGAGCGTCACCTTCACCGCTCCCCCTCCTCGTTTTGCACGTCCGTGGCTCTTCGCGTGGTCGATCAAGATCCGGCGCATCATTTTGGCTGCAATTCCGAAAAAGTGAGCTCGGTTCACCCAATTCGCGTCCTGGCCGAGAAGGCGCAGATACGCCTCGTGAACCAGCACCGTAGTCTGCAGCGTGTGTCCGGCGCGCTCTCTGCGCATGTAGCTTCTAGCCAGGCGCCGAAGCTCGTCGTAGACCACGGGCATCACCGCATCAAGCGCCTTCTGATCGCCGTGACTCGATGCGAGCAGGAGTTGGGTCAAAGTGTTCGGGGCAGTTGATGCCATAATTACCTCGCTGGCAAAACCACGCCATGATTGCAGTTTTGCTAACCAGGACAGTCAGAATAAGTAATAATGAGCCCGGAAATACGAAGCGTTGAAGGAGTCACGCCCACCCGTGACTCGGGAAAGAGTACCATTTTTGGGGCAATTTGCAATCTGGCCGAAATGATCACGCCCGCGGCTTAGGAAAGAGAAAGCGGCCATGCGGAATGTAGCCAAAAACATGGTTCGCTGATCAAGTTTCGTCAGATCTGTCGCGTTACTGAGTGTGGAAGAGACTGCAAGCCGCCTGACGGGGGTTGCGAGAAGGTCGTGCAACCAGCAGCGGAAGTCCCAGTGCTTATACTCGTCTCTGCCCAATTAGGAGGAAAAGCCAATGAATGCAAAGGTATACAGTAAAGTGATGCTTCCCCGAGAATTCCCACAGATCGATATTCACCGCTCGCCACTATTTCACCTTTTGCCGTTGGTCTTGCTAATCACCCTGGTGTGCGTTCCCGTGTCGGTGAAAGGTAAAGAACGAAGTAGTCCGCAAGGTCCTTATGCTACTGCTGAAAATGAGACGGCTCCGGCCGTCAACGCGGCAGACCTCGCATATCACTCGATATTGTTCGAGGAGTTCAGCGTGCCCGCAGAATATGAGAAGGCTGCGAGAGGGCTCGTGAACGCGACCGAAGATCGAGCCATCAGCCGGCTGGACGGTACGCGCGCCTTTACAAAAATCGCGAGAAAGGAAACTCCGTTGCCGCAAGATCCGTATTTGCTCGTGAAGTGTACGCTTCTGAATTATCGGATGGTGAGCAAGAAGGCTCGATTCTTTGGCGGCGCGTTTGCCGGTACTTCCTACATCACATACCGCGTGCAAGTCTCCGATCAGAACGGCACCCAGCTGTTCCAACGGGAGATTTCCACCGAGAACAACCCGATCGCTGCGGCGTGGTCTTTTAACGATAAGAACCTTCCCAACTTTTTGGGAAATGTCCTAGGTGACTATCTATCGCTCCGCGCCCGAAAGGACATGGGAGCGAGCGCCTTTCCCCTAGAGAGTGCGGAGCATATCGACGCGCCGGTCGGCACACAAAAGCCGGCGACCGCCTCCGCACCCCCGAACTAGTTAAATCAGCCGAAAACACGCCCAGCCCCAATCCCCGTCAGTAGCTTCTCCGGCGTAAGCCGCTCAGTGGCTTCGCGGATGCCGACGGGAGGACTCGTTTTTGTAGGAGTGGTGCTCATCCTGGACATCAAAGAGCCTCGTTGCGGTGCTTGTCATCCGTCCACATCCGAATCACCGCGCCAAGGGCCTGCAGTGGAGTCATTTTCTCCCAGAGTCGCGGCTCATCTAGCCTGATTTCGGGGTTAACATAGGCGGAACCGGAGGGATTCGAACCCTCGGTACAGGGGTTAGCCCGTACAACGGTTTAGCAATACTCAAGTGGGTTCTGCACCGTTAGGAAAATTCTTTACTCTATTCCTCTTTTCAACGGGTCACAAATCATTCGATTTGATCCTTTCTGCTTGCAAACGATCCGATATGATCGTGCGACTACAATTTCATGACAGGTCTCTAGCTAGCGACTCGCGGGCGAAATGTGAAGAGAGGCGCGTCTCGGTAACTTCATACCTCGGAGCCGCTTCGGTGGAAGGGCGGCGGCGCCGCATGGCGAAGACCTCGTCGGGCGTGCCGAAGCCGCGATCATACGCGGCCTTCGAGACTTTATAGGTTTTCATCTCATCCCACCTCCAGTGGCTGCGCACGGGCGTCGTCGCGCAGGAGCAATACAGCGTGTACTCCTCGAGTGAGCCGCTAACCGTCGGAATGAGGTAAGGACCGTTGAAGTACGGGCTGCGGGCGAGCAGATATCCCGTCCAGCACTTTGGACATTCCACGCAATGGCGGATTCGATGGCCCATAGAATCACAGGCGCGCCCCCGGATTCCTCAAAGGATCGCTTGGCCACCTTAGGTTGCAATCGTAGCCGCATCGCAGGGGGAAGCACGTCGCACAAAATCAGACAAGCATTCGGATGGCCATAGGCTTCATTGGTTTGAGACGGACCAACGGGCATGGTGAAATCGGGAATGAACGTACAAGCACAGTCAACAGAACGAAATGATTTGCGAATTGGTGCCAAGCGTTGGACTGGCTGAGTTGACGAGGGAATCTACCAAAACAGAGAATTTTGCGACCGATGTCTACAACAAACCGAAGCGATGCACGCACCGCTTGATAGATCCTGCGCTTGACGCTATGAGGGTTACCATACATACTGGTTGGTATGTTTAGGGCACGTAAGAGTCCGAAACGTAGATCTCCGAGGCCGCGCAATCCTGAGCGCACGCGGGAGCTCCTGTTGCAAGCAGCTTCTCGCGAGGTCTACAGATCGGGCTTCCGGAGCGCCGGGATCGATACTATTCTGGCTACCACCAACGTCACTAAGGGAGCGCTCTATTACCATTTCGAGAACAAGGAAGCTCTAGGATATGCCATCGTCGAGGAGATCATCGCCACACTCACCCGCGACAAGTGGTTGCGTCCTCTGCCGGAGGGCAAGGAGCCTATCGATACTTTGATCGGCATTGTTCAACGTACATCCGTTCGGCCAAAAGACGTAGAGGGCGGTTGTCCTCTGGTCAATTTGGCGCAGGAGATGTCTCCGCTGGACGAACAATTCCGCAAGCGACTGGAGAGGATCTTCCTGGCCTGGCAAGAAGGCATTGCATTGGCTTTGCGGAGGGGACAGTCTCAAGGATCCGTCCGCCACAACTTGGTTCCAGAAGAGACTGCCGGCTTTCTGATCGCGATGTACGAGGGCTACACATTGTTACCAAGAATGCTCAGGATGCGAAGGTGTGGAACGTGGGAATCAGAAATATCGTGGGGTGGCTGAGGTCTCTTCGCGCGCCGGGCAACCGCAAGCGAGGCTGATCGCATCGGTTCACAGGGTAGTTGGCGTTTTTCCATACCAACCGGTTCGTATGCGCGGTGAGCTGACATCGACTGCCGACCCACCGACCGGACCGAGGGACGATGGTAAGGAGAAGAAACGATCAGATCCGTTCCCTCTGCATAGCAACTGCGAGATTCAGCCAATACAGGAGGAAGTAATGAACAGAAAGAGCTTCCAAGCGATTGCCTCTCTTAGCTTCGTACTGATTCTTACCCTGGACGCACGGGCGCAGGGTGGTCAAATGTCGTATCCCAATATGGCTCCCATCGACCAATACCTTATCACGGACCGCAATGCTGAGATCGCCTTAGCACGAAGCGCGGCCCCAGAGGCCATATCCCGCGACGCAAAGATTATGGTCCTTGGACGGCATGGATACGAGAATGCCGTCGACGGCAAGAACGGTTTCGTATGTGTCGTCGAACGAGCGTGGATGTCCCCTTTCGATTCGCCACAATTCTGGAACCCCAAGCTCCGAGGAGCCGTCTGCCTCAATCCGCCGGCCGCAAGGTCCGTTTTGCCGATTACTCTCATGCGGACGGACATGGCGGTGGCAGGGCGCACGAGAGCTCAGATCATGGAGGGAACCAAGACAGCATTTGACAAAGGTGAACTGCCACCGCTCGAACCTGGTGGGATGGCCTACATGATGTCGAAGGAGGCCTACCTGACTGACGCTGGTGACCACAACGTAGCCCACTTGATGTTTTATACGCCATCCTGGGATGGTGCGGTCTGGGGTGCAGACCTGCCCAATTCACCGGTTATGTTGAATCAACAGTTCAAAGGCGCGCAACCGATCGACGTGTTTATTGTTCCTGTGGGTAAGTGGTCAGATGGAACGGCTGCGCCGGTAATGTAGGACACCACGATGAACCCTCTGAAGATGGCTGGCCCGAGTCTAGAAGGCGCGAGCGATTCTCTCGTTGAGCGCGTGCGGAAGCATTCTTATGCAACCTTGGTCAAAGCACGCGATGCGGGAGAACAAACAGCGGGATCGATGGAAACTTTACCGGGGTTGCAGGCTGCTATCTCGCTGTGAACCCTACACTTATGCGATAATAGACTCTCTTTCAGCGTGTTACAAGCGATTTCAATCGTACGCTAAAGTTTCTATAGTTTCTCCTATTCGCTGGAGTTTCGCGTAAAACGGTATCAGCGGTATCACTACTCCAGCGCCCGCCTATGTCAGTCTAAAAATCAGACCTTTACCCGATCAAGTTCAGCCTGTTGGAGTGGAGAGGCCGTCCCCAGAACTTCGCCCGCTGTCCTCCCCAGTTTATAGACCCAGACAAAGAAAGTGATCGTTATCATTCCTCCCGAACAAAGACGGCAGTTGTTAGGGCCGCTACCGCTGCGGAGCCTGCTTTGGAATTGAAGGTGGACTGCCGAGTGAGAGTGTCGGTGGAATGCTGCTGGACCGGGTGCAAGTGCATGCGCAGACCCGCAAGACTGGTATCGGTGAACGTCAATGGCTGATTCGTCGCGTTGAAGATCACCACGATGGTTTTGTAATGCCCGTAATCACGCCCGTTTGCATCCAGCTTCATGACGATGACGCCTGGTACCTGATTCGGTCCGGTGTTCAGGAATGTCAGATTCCCTTGTATTTCATTGAAACTTGCCAGGTGAAACAGGGCAGAACTATAGCGGATTTGCATCAGTTCCAGAAACGCTCGACGACTGTAATCGATGTTCTGTGGCTGCGGAGTGTAGGCTGGATCGCTCAGCAGCGGAGTCATGATCGACCACTGTCCGCCGTTCTGGCTGGCTAACGGGAGTCCGATATCCCAATTCGCAGTAGCGCCACTCCAGTCGATTTTGTTGAACCAATCGCCCGAGTCGTAGCTGTTCTGGTCCATGTCCTTCGAACGCAGCATGTCATCGCCCGCCTGGAAGAACGGAACGCCTTGGCCCAGCGTGACCAAACTCATCGCCATCACGTGACGCCGCGCGCGTAAGGCAATACTGTCGGCGAAGCTCGACTTCAGCTGAACGGCATCGAACAAATCCTGATTGTCGTGAACTGAACAGTAATTCACGGATTCGATTGGAGTCGCCGTATATCCGGTCGGCTGACCGTTATAGTCAATCTGTGCTCCGGTGACCGTGTTTCCCTGGCTATTCACAAAGGTGTAATCGCGCAAATTTCCGGTGAGGCCCACGCGAATCCAGTCAGAGTATTGCAGGAGCTGATTCTGCTGCCCGGACTGAGGCGGATTCTGATTGGTGAAATCGCTCGGGTCTGTAAATAGACCCGTTGCGAATCCTTGCACCCGCTCATCGGTAAACGGACTGCCTCCGCGAATGCCGTCGCGAATCCGGTCGTTAAATGTGCCGATTCCGAATCCATACAGATTAATCTGACTCGCGTTGGGACCAATCTGGTTGTTGGCGGTGTCGCCAAAGTTGAAGCCTTCTCCGTAGAGATAGATCTTCGCCCCGTCAACGCCGTCATGTCGTGTTGTTAATGCGCTCAGGGCCGCCTGAATGTGCTGCATGTTATAGGTGAAATGGAAACTCATGATGTCAAAACGGAAGCCGTCGATCTTGTACTCGCGCGCGTTCAGCACCAGAGTATCGATCATGAGTTTTTCCATCATGCGATGTTCGCTTGCCGTGTCAGGACAGCATGAGCCGGTCTCGATGTTCCCGTTCGCATCTAGCCGGTGGTAATAGCCCGGGACGACTTCATCAAGGTTCGAATTCGGTCCTTCGCCGTACGCATTGGTGTGGTTGAAGACGACGTCTTGAACGACGCGCAGGCCGGCTTTATGGAGTCCCGCGACCATTGTGCGATACTCGCGCACGCGGTTATCCGGATTGATCGCGTAGCTTCCTTCAGGCGTCATGTAATGGACCGGATCGTAGCCCCAGTTGAAGGCGTCACTGCCTTGAATTGCTGCTACTGCAGCCTGTTGCTGTTGACCGTCAGGAGGAAACTGCGACAGGTCGCCCGTTGTTTTCCAGGTCGACTGATCCTCATTTACGCTGGCGAAATGGAACGATGGAAGTATATGAACGGCCTTTAAACCGCTCTGTGCAAGCTCTCTCAAGTGGCGCATGCCATTCGAATTCTGATCGTCAAAAGCTTCGTAAAATCCTCGATGGGGCTGCGGTACGGTCGCGTCATTCACGCTGAAATCGCGAATGTGCAACTCGTACAGACTCAACTCAGTGAAATCATGTAACGGTGGAGACTTTATTAGATCCCATCCCTCGGGCTTGGTTTCGTCAGAGTCAAGATCTGTGATGCGGCTCTTTGTCCCATTCACAGCGATATCAACCGAATAAGGGTCGGTCGTGAAGTTGGTATCGAGCGCAGCATCGAGTGGCACCCATACATTGACGCCGAACAGGTAATACTTGTCTTTCCAGTCGGGTGTGCCGGCCGCTGTCCAGACTCCGTCGCTTTCTTGCATCGTGATGGTGGTTGAAGGCGTCGAGTCGTTAGCGTGATCGAAGATCAGTAATGAAACCGATTGCGCCGTAGGAGCCCATAACTTGATGCTATCGGGCATGCCATGGCGGAAGACGACACCTAACTTTCCGGGATAGTAATAAAGATCATCCAGAACCCCCGCGGTTTGAAGGCCGGTGGCGTACTGCAAGGTGCCGCCTTGACTCACGACTGAGAACGCGATTTCGCCTTTCAGAGCCTGCTTGACCGTGTTGAGATTTACAGTCGCGGGGAGTTGGAGCACGGCATAGCTTGCCAACTGCGGTGATCGCGCCAGTTCGTCGGGCGACAATGTTCCACCCACTGTCAGTGGAATCTGCGTCCCGCCGGTAACTCCTGTGTTGGTTAGATTCAATCCACCATTCAGGCTCGTGGTCAGCGCGTAGGTGGCATCGCTCTGGACGAACTGTGGCTGTATCGCCAGATGCGTGCGATCAACCCAATATGCCTGTTGAATACTCAGGATGGCATTGGCGATCTGCTGCTGCGTCGGTTGAGTGGTGAATACGGTTGCATCTGCATGGATCACCCAGGCTTCGCTGTACGTCGTGATTTGCAGGTGCTGGTCCGGGCCCGGATCTTTGATCTGGCCGGCGGCACAGTTGTTGATGATGAATCCCAGATCACCCGGAGGATTGCCCTGAGCGGGATTCACGGTTACGTCGAAATAGACACCGTAACTGTCAGTGCCGGTAACTGCGACCTCGTTTTGGCACCAGATTGCGTTCTCCGTAGAGGCATTCCATGTGTACAGGGCCCAGCCCGAGTAGTTGCCGTCAGGCCGGAAGTAGTGAATACGCACTTCCCCGGAAGGAATCGCCGGATCGGAAGCAGCCCGCGCCGGAACACAGAGGAGCCAAATCAGGGCAGTGGCAATCATGAATAGGGTCTTAACGTAGCGAAGCATACGATCGATGCGGTACATCATGGTAGGCGGCCCTCTCGATAAGTTGTGAGGGTTAGTGTGGAGGGGACAAGACTGCAACGCTTGGGAGGCGAGCCCCAGCCTCCGGCAACGCGGTTGTCATCGTAGTAGCCTTAGAGGCCCCCGTCAACCGGGAAATCTCCCGAGCTTGTCCATCCGATAGTTGTGTTCTCCGGTTGTGACGGCCATTGCACAGACCTTGATACAATCCAGCACCGAGGGGGAACTCACGGTCCAATTTTGCTAGAGTCGTCCGGTTGTTGAAGAAGGAGCAGAATCGGTTAACGATGGAACTTCACGGCATCACCGCTGCGCTCGCAGCGTTTGGCCAGGCATACGTGAAAGGATCCGGTCGCCGAAAGCTCTCCGCTGCCGCTCGAGCGCGGATCGCAGCCGCCCAAAAAGCGCGTTGGGCAAAATACAGACAAGGTGCAGCAGCGAGCTCTCAATCCAAAGCTGTTCCGACCCGAAGAAAGCGGACGCTCTCGCCAGCTGCGCGAAGGAAGATCGCCGCTGCGCAAAGGGCGCGATGGGCGAAGGTGAAGGCCGGGAAGAAGACGGCTTAGCACTTGATTCAGCCGCGGTATACGGACCCGCGCTATGGCTGAAAAGCGCAAATCTAGTTTCAGAAAAAATCATCCTGCCGAGGGGTCCTGCGGCCGATGCGGCAGCTAACCTAGTAGGAACCGGACCCGCTGATCCTGCCCGACGGGTTCGTTCCGTAGAACAGACGAAGGAGCAGCCTCCACCCGCATCTCTTCAAACGAGTCTCGGAACCTCTCACATCGGCCAAAGAACCCCGTCCAGACTGAATCCCGGAAGTCTTCCGCACCCATCGAATGGCTCACAGCCACGACACAGGATAAGGAGGCCGACTTAGAACGTCTAACAAAACGTCCTATCACAAAGCGACACCGCGTCATGTACCTGAGTGGGTTACTAATACTCTGATGCTTCAAGGCCGGGAATGTGATACCAATGCCCCAGTCTTTGCCGAAGTATGCTGGGAGCATTCTCAGGGAGAGCAATCTTGGGGCGCTCACTCGCGTCGCCTCGTACGGCAGGTGTCCGTTCAATTTGATCCTCGCAGCCTTCGGTGTTGGCATAATTTTCGTCGCAGGGGATCAGCAGGAAAGCGTGCGTGTCGCCGTTAGAGAGAGCTCCGGAGCCAGCAATCTCTCCGCGATCATTGATATAAGCTGGCGTGGTCAATGCGATGCTAGAACCAGGGGGAACGAGAGTGTTCAGGTCGATCGCGGGGCCGCCGTCTTCCCACAGAAATCCGTGTGTCGCGTTGCCGCCACACACTGCCGCCGTGAAGCCCACGACTTGACCTTTTGAATTGACCGACACGGCGCGGCTACAGGGATCAGTCCCGATGGTGCCCAGATCCGTCATCACGCCCTGCTTCCACAGGAATGCATGGTGTACGCAAGTGAGGCCCGTGCAACCCGGAGGGTTAGGCGGCAAATCGGCGTAACCGACCAATTCCCCGGCATCGTTGAGCCACAATGCCGATGCGTTATCTCCTCCTAAGGTGCCCAGGTCTGCCAGCTGTGGATGGCCGTTCTTCTGCCAAAGAAAGGCGTGCGCTGTGAGATTTCCCGCGAGATAAGACTGACCTGCCACCTGACCTCGTTTGTTCAGGGCGTTGGTGATGCCGCAGGTGCCACCAAAGGTGCCGATGTCGATTATCCCAGTGTCCTTCTCCCAGAAGAATGGATCCTGGGCCGGGACATTTGCCCCGCAGGTTGCGTTGGCCGCGTTCGCGGTGGAGTTTGTGTAAGAGATCCCCGCCACCTGCCCCCGTTCGTTCACAAGACCAGCCCACGCATCGGGGCCACCTAAGGTGCCTAGGTCCTGCATCCCGTTCTGTTTGTCCCACAAGAACGCGCGCACCTGCGTTCCGGTGCTGGAACCGAAGAACTGAAAATAGAAATAAGAGTAGGGATCGAGAGTCCCATTCGTCGAGAATCCGACCACTTGGCCACGATTGTTGACAGACCACGCGAAGCTCTCGAATCCGCCTGGCAGCGCGCCGAGATCGACGATCTGCCCGCGCTGCCAAAGCACAGCATGAATCTCGGGGAGGCTGCTCAGCGGATCGGTTGCACCGTTTTCAGAATTCCCGGTAATGAACCCGTTGCCACTGATCCAGTCGACGACGCTCCCTTGGCCGCCGGGAAGCGTGCCCAGATTGTTCAGCACACCGTTTTGCCACTGGAAGGCACCCGGGTAGAAGCAGTCGTCGAGGTAGCAAATGGGATCGACCGTGGAAGTGTCCGCGGTACCAGCGACCGTCCCCTGATTGCTGATGGCGCGGGCACCCGCTGTTCCATTAATTTCGTAGAAGACGGTGGGAACGCCGCTGTTGGGACCCCCGAGAGTACCCAAATCGATGAGTTTGTAGTGAGGTTGTTGCTTGTTTTGTCTCTCCTGCGCGGCGAGCCGAATTGGAACGGCCAGCGAAGCAAACAAGATCGTAGAAATGATCGATGTCAATGTCCTGGATTTCATATTGCCTCCTCTGTAATGCGGGCTGGGAGCCCGAGGGGCCGGTTCAGTCGAACCAGAGCGAAGGGAAGGTAGGCGGGGTACGGCTGAACAGGACAAGTCTATTCTCACAATGCCTAGTGTCAAGGCAAATCACGGGGCACACAGGTTTTCGGAGAACCCGAACAATCGACGTTTTGTTAGATCGTCTAAAGGGGCGGGCACCCGAAAGCTGTCCAAGTCAGCTCGGGCGCGGATCGCGGCTGCCCAAAGAGCGCGATGGGCGAAGGTCCGGGAAACGGCGAACGAAAATTTCAAATGCGGGTGGTCAACTTGCAGTCCTCGTCGGTCCGGGTAAGGTTTTGGCTGCTGTTCAGGTCAGCAAGATTGGAACGATTGTTACCACGTACAATTCAATTGAGAGCGGGGTGCAAGCCCTGGCTCAAGCTAAACCAGCATGATTCGATGATGGCAATGTGTGGGACTGCCTCGTATGGCCCTGTACTGTCCCGGACAACGTACACGGGGCCTCCCATGATCTCAGATCAGGCGAACAAATCTTTGTCTAATTCACGAGTAGCGACGATAGCTATAAATCAATGCACTGAGATTTAGAGCCTCTAACAAAACCTCAAACTCCGGCAGCACGATACGGCCACAAAGAAGGCAGGAGCAACTTAGGTTTTTCAGGGCTGGAGATTTGTCCGGCGGAGAAGGTCAGAGTACCGGGGATCCGAGCGTAGCGGATCGAACATGGGGTTGGTCTTTATGTATCCGACACTGACTATGGAGTGATCGTCATAAGCCTTCTCCAGCCATTCGAAGGCCTCGTCTTTTTCCTCAAGGCCCGCATAGATTTTCGCCCTCCACACTGCTGAAACATATTCGTGCTTCGAGAGCTCGTTCAATTTGTCGAGCACCTTCTGCGCCTCTGCTCTTCTACCCGTCACCGCATAGCCGTATCCGAGCCCCGTTAGTGCCTCTGGGTTGACAGGGGAAATCGCCATCCCCTTTTCAAACTCCGCCATGCCTTCCTTATACATGGATTTTTTGACATAGGACACGCCGCGAAAGTAGTAGGCGTCGATGAAGTTTGGGTCCAACTCCAGCACTTTTCCCTCTTGCTCTATCGCCTGGTCAAACTGCCGTGCCAGGAAAAATTCCACGCCCAAAGCGTCGTTATTATCAAGCGAGAGTGGATCAAGCTCTAAAGTTCGCTTGCTCTCGGCAATGGCCTCGTTAAGCCGGCCGGTCTGCCATAAAGCCTCGGCACGCAATCGGTGAGCGTCCGCATAACTCGGATTGAGTTCGATGGCTCGTCGAATGTCCTTGTCGGCGCCAGACCAATCCCAGTCATAGCTTGATTTGATTAACGCCAGAGAACCGTGAGCTTCGGCGAGGGTGTCATCAAGCTCCACTGCCTTCAGCGCGGCATCCTTGGCTCTCAGATAACCCTCCCTGAAGGGAACAACGCCACTTTCTGCAAGCGAGCTGTAGCAATCGGCCAAGCCGGAATAAGCCAGCGCGTAGGTGGGATCTTTTGCGATTGCCTGCTGAAAGTATACGATGCCTTTATCAAATCCCTCCTCGGTCGCCTTGTTCCACCAGTACCGGCCTTTCAGATAGTCCTGAGAGGCTTCGGGATTCGCGGTGTAGCTCTTGGTCAGACGCTTCTCTTCTGCGCCCGTTAAACGCATACGCAACGCGCTCGCCATTTCTGCGGCGATCTCTTCCCGGAGAGCATCCATATCTGCGAGCCTCCGGTCGTACTGTTGTCCCCAGATGTGGCTGCTGTCGCTGGCACGGATGAGCTCGGCGCTGATGCTCAGTGTTTCCCCGCGCTGAGTGACTCTGCCCTTGAAGATGGCGCGCACACCCAGCTCATGGCCAACCGTTTGGACATCCGTTTCTTTTCCCTTGTAGCGGAAAGCGGAGTCCCGGGACGTCACTTTCAGATTCGGCAGCTGCGACACGCTGTTGATGAGACTCTCGGTGATACCGTCGCTCAAATATTCGGTGTTTGGATCAGCATTGGCATTCACAAACGGCAAAATCGCCAGCGAGTCAATGGCTTCGCCCCTCCACGCCTTGTAATACCAATCCGCAGCCGCCAGTAAGGCCACAACGGCAACTGCAGCGATCCCTAACCCGGCTCGCCTGCGCCACGGCGGTCGCCCTTTCGCCGGAAGGGAACCGAAACCAGGGGAGCCCACCTCGGGTGACTTTTCTAGCTGTGTCGGAGCGGCACGCGGGAGCTGTCGCACCGCACCCACGAAGCGGTAGCCTCGCCGCGGAACGGTTTCAACGAACGCTGGGTCCTCGCCCAATGCCTTTCGCAGGAGGAAAATGTTGTTGGACAGGCTGCCCTCTTCGACGAAGGTATTGGGCCAAAGAATATGAATGAGCTCGTCCTTCTCCAGCAAGTGTCCGCTATTTCGGACCAAGAGCAGCAGGGTGTCGAATGCTTTTGGTGTCAGCTCCACTATCTCACTGCCACGCAATAACTTGCGCTCGGTAGGTTCCAGGCGGAAGGGGCCGAACTCGTAAATCTCCGGCGTGTTCCGGTTCACCGCATCTCCGGCAACCGAGAGAGAATCGCGGATACCCTTCAGGCCACGCCATTGGCCCTTTTCGTCGCTCATGTGCTCTCCCCATCCCCTGTGAGAACTTTTAGAGAATTCTGTGAGCGCGCCGAGAGGACTTCCAAGACTGCCATCACGCTACATTGCACAAAGAACAGCCGGAAGGCCAGATATAGCGCTGATTTTAGCACCCGCTTCCGGCAGCTTCAAAATCTGTTTACGGAGGCTATAACAATGTTGCGGAATCCAGTTTCGAAGAGAAACCTCAGCATGATTTCCCCGGGTCTGCTGATCGCGCTGGCAGTAATGACCGTTGCCCTGAGGCCCAGAGCTGCGAAGGCCGATGAGGGAGCTCCATTCAGGGGAACTCTTGCAGTCCAATTCACGGGGAGTCAAGTTTGCGCCAGCGGCGATACGAATTGCACTGCGTGTGTCGCTAACTCCAGCTTTTATGTTGAGGCACAGGGTATTGCCAACACGTCACTGGGAACGCTGTTCGTTGAGGTCCTAAAATGTTTCAACCCGGCGGGTGGCTCGTTTGGGACTTACGCAGGGACTTTAACGACGACCGCTCCTAATAGGAGAGATTCCCTGACTTGGGCCTATTCAGGGCAGAACGACGGCACCGCGGGAGACTTCTACGGTTTCGGCCCTTTCAGTGGCAGGTTAACCATCACGGAGGGAACGGGAAAATTCCAGAATGCACACGGGAGTGCCACTTTTACAGCCGCTTCGGGTCCTAGCTTCACAGCCACTGCATATCCGGGCCCCCCAAGCCCTTTCAGCATGGCAGGGATGGCGTTCTATTCACTCGAAGGAACTTTATCACTGCAAAATGCCGGTCAGTAATCGCCTTACGGAGGCGGATTGTCAACCTGCGGCCGATTGCCGATCTGCCCATAGGAGAGAGCTCCAACCAATTCGTGCAGCGCGACCGCGTCCACGGGTCGGGCACGTCAACCTCGACCGTTACAGGGATCGCATTATCCTCGCCATGTGGCTCAGGGATGTCCCAATTGTATAAGTGATGCCGAGGTTTGGAGGTTTTGTTAGAGATTCTTAGGATCACCTCCCAGAATTAAGGTGGTTCCAATCCGCAGAAAGCCTGCGCGGAGAAAGATCGCTGCTGCGCATAAGGGCGCGATGGGCAAAGGTCAAGGCGGGGAAGAAGACGGCTTAACTATCGGTTCGTAACGGACCGCAGTAGCGTCTGCTGACGAATCAAAAGCGGCTACAGCAGGGTCAGTGATTTACTGTTCAATACCCTCTAGCTTCGTGAATCAGGATGATCGACTCCAAGACTCGTTGCGCCCGGGTGGCCGGCTCTTGCCTTCGATGGTACAGAACGTGAAAGGTAGAATACAGCGTGGCGACACCGTCCAGTTCGGTGGCCTGGGACTTTCGGTAACGGCTATCGAATGGAAGGGAACTTCTATCCCGGTCGGCGAGATCACCAAGGCTGAACTGGTGGGAAGTAACTTGCAGATCAAACGGCAGGGAAAATGGCTCAACGTGGTCAATGTTAGGTCGAGCAAGGTGCCCGACGTCTTGGTTTTCCTTGAGGTGCTGGATTCTCTGGCCCCGCAGATCAAGTCGACGGGAGTGGATCCGTTCGCGCGTGTACGGATGTAAGAACGCCACAAATTCATCCCGCTCGGCCAAATCTCGCTCGATCTCCGGCACGCGGTTATCGCCGCCGGAGGACGCACAAATCAACGCGAGACCCCTACGCTCCATCGAGGCTCTAACCGGAGGGGTCTACAGGTGTGGCCGATGAGCAACTCAGAAAACGGCTGCTTGAGATACCGCTGGCCTTCTCGGAATTCGAAACTGGATTGAGTCGGCACACGATCGTGCGAGCACGAAGGGGTTAACCAGTCCACGCGCGATCAATGAAGCTTCTTAAGAATGTTGTTTGCCAGGTACCGGCTGGAAAGTGATCTCGCTCGATTCAGCGGGCTATTTGCAAATGCAGATTGGTGGGTTCACCCCTTTTCCAATCGACCGATCCAGAGCCTAATCTCGGGCACTTTCTCCAGGTACACTCGCTGGTCAACAGCGTGACCGCGTTCCCTGAGCTTTCTTACGAGTGATTCGAAGTGGAGGTAACCACAGATAACGAGCACAGTTCCTGACCCTTGGCCTGTTAATTTCTCGATCCAAGCATCCTCTCTCAATTCATCTGAGGGCACTCGAAACGCGATGTTTCCCTGCGTTTCTGGCCGGTTAGGTTGTTCTTCGAGGATTCCCGCCTTCGCCTCTTCAGCGCTCGTCAAGTCGATGTTGTACCAAAGCAGATGGCGTTCTTGTGCGAGTCGCTGACCTATCGAATTACCGATTTTCTCAGCGTACTCCTCGGCGATCGCTTTGAGGGGTTCGAGGTATTGCCGGTCGAGCCATGGACGGATTACTCCTTCCAGACCGGGGTCAGACTGCTGCGCCCTATGATCTGATCCGAGCACCACGAAGTTCATACGTTTCGTTGGGCTTGCTCAGTTGCAATCCAAAGTTCATTTTGCGCCTTCGGATGCGTTGCAGACAATCGGATCCGTGGGGTGTCTTCTTACACGGCGCAAACATCAGCCTCTTCTCGTCCATGATGGGGCGGCCCTCGGGAGCCGGAAAGGTCCTGCCACGATGGCATCGCGATACACCACTGATTTTCCCTTCACTCTCGTAACCTTGCCTTCGATATCACCCGCCCATGCCGCCATGCTCAACGCGGCCACCACAAGTCATCAATACGCATGCTCTCAATCTTATTGTGCTTTCTCCTTTGCAATCCCCATCGAGTAGATAGTTAGTTAGAAAAGGATTCTCGCAACCAGATAGAACGTGTTATTGCTGTTGGCGTTCCGGCCCGCGCCGTCGTAGTTGATCGCGGCACCGTTGAAACGGGTATATCCCGTGTATTGTGCCGACAGTTCCAGGTTCTGCCGCGGCCAATACGAGAAGTTCGCGATATAGCCCACGCCTCTTGGGTCACCGTTGGCGCTTCCGCTCACTGCACCCGGTGCATAGAGAAACGGATCAACGGTCCCGTTGGTATCGAACCACCCGAATGTGCCCGACACGCGATTGCCGAAATGGTATTCGACGTTCGCCCGTACGGTGTTCAGATGGTGACTGCCCGGTGAAGCAGCCCCTAAAGCCGCCGTGGCAGCCAGATTCGAATTTTCACGAATGTACGTGCCTCGAAACGACAGCACGTCTGTCTTGAATAGCGTCCGGTCGATCTGGGCATCGAAGCCGATGTCGGTGAAGTCATCCTCCAGGCCAGTCACCACATTAGGACTAGACCGCATGTGCATGCCGTAGGAGCCGATCTCATACTGCGTCTTACCAGTGAGCTGCTGAAGTGCCAAGCGCCAGTACGGAGCAAGTCCCCGGATGTTGACTCCGAATCCCGTGCCCGCATTCGGCTGAGCGTTGCCAACGTGTTGTGAGCGGTAAAATGTGGCGTCAAGGTACAGGTGGTTGTCCCACATAGCGTAGCCGCCGAACCCCGCGACGTCCTGGCCCAGGCTCGAGACGATGGGAGCAGCCGAGGGCGTCGGCGCCCAATCATCGGCGACCCAGGAGTATCCCCAGCCCGGCGTGCTGTTCCACAAGTCTTCGATCGTCGGATTGTTGTTGACGTTCAGGCCGTAGACCAGTTCTTTGCCGCCCAGTGTCGTCTTGTTTGCGTACCGGACATCTGTGTTATCTATGCCGAAATGGTTGTCTTGCGTGTTGTAAGTCACTTGCGCAAAGCTGCCGACATGAGTTGTCCAAGCCCCGGAAAGAAACAGCGACACATCTTGGGGCATTTCTAGACTGCCATTCTGGGTTCCCGGCACGGGCGACTTAGTTGATGTAAAAGAGGTCTCGAACATCGCCGAAAGCGGCAACGAAGCAAGAAGATCGAGCGCAGCTCGCTTCTTTCCCCCATCCGCCTTAATCACTTTTATGTCATCCGCTCTATCCACATAACCGAGCAGCTTGAACCTTCGTCCAGCTGGGTTGAGCTCCGGAGGAGTGTAATGACAGCCGCTGCAAGGTAAGCCCGTCTGTCGCGCAAAGCTTGGAACAGCCTTGACACTGGGCGGATTCACTGTAGCAAACAGCACAACCATGAAAGGAACTGCCACCGCAAATAAGACAGCCACTCTTTTCATATGAATTCTCCTATATCTCCTGTTTCTATGTTCTGCGTCCAGATACCGGGAGTCTGCCCCTCCCTTCGGTCCAACCAGCGTGTTGCGATATCGACACTTATCCCTAGGAGTGCCTCTAACGATCAATTTGCAAGACGAGCCTGATGCCAAACCGACTGACACAGCGTGCCTGCGATTCGGGCAGCTTTAGAGGGAAGCAGGCTACCCGCACCGCGTTCAGACGGTTCGGTTATCTCGCTGGTTGTGCTTAAGGGGAGACGGCCCCGACAAAAACAGGAAGGGCCAATGCAGTTATGCCACAGTTCACCTATAAGATCAACATGCGGGCGTTGGAACGATGTAAATAACTTGTAAGATTAGTAGAACCTCGTGCAAATTGTAATAGCTTATGAAGTCTGCAGTGTCTCGCGTAATCAGTCGGTTGCCCTTCGTGTGTCTTTCGTTTGCTTACCCGTAACGATTGCGTGAAGCATCAAAGATCGGGGAATTATCAGTTTCTAGTTGTGGCTTCCAGCCCCTGGTTCCGGGACCCGCTCGTGGGCGCTTGCGACTTTTGAACGTCGGCGGGAATTTTTCCGTCTGCTGCTTTGAGCACGTTGTTTTCCTTACTGTGACGATTGACCTGCAAAGTGCGCAGGAAGTGCACCAGATCCCACGCGTCGTTGGGCTGAATGTTGTCGGCGAAGGATGGCATCGGCGTGCCGTCCAAGCCGGTCATGAAGATGCGGTAGAGATCGGCGTTCGTGGAACCGCACTTGAAGCGAGAATCATCCTTCCCGCTACTGAAGTCGTAAGGCCGGATGGGTTGATCCTTGCTGTCAGTAAGCGTGGGCGCGGAGGGCCCGTCGCCCTTGCCTTGCGGACCGTGACACTTCCAGCATTCCAGCTTGGTGAACAAGGCCTTCCCGTGAGCAATGCTCTCGATGGTGACCGGGGGCTCGGCGGGAACCTTGATGGGCTCGCCTGCCTTTTCCTTGTCCCATCGTGGCGAGAACGTCTTGATAAACGCCACCAGGTCAGCACGCTGCTGCTTGGTGAACGTATTCCAAATCGGCATGTAGGAATTGGTCAGGCCGCGGCCGATCGTGTTGTAGAGATCGTCGTCGGTCGGCAGAGTGCCGGTCGGCGTCGAGCGGCACTTGAAAGTACCGAGGCTGAAGTCGCGTGGCTTTGGGTCGAGCCACTGTGCGTTTTCGCCGTTACCGTCACCCAGGTCGCCATGACATCCCGCGCAATATCGCCGGTAGTCGCTCTTGCCATCCTGCGAATGGCCGGTAATGTTGCCGATGTGGCTCTCCAGGTGTTTCGCCGGGCCGGGAGGATGAGGGCCAACGTCGGGGGCGTCTTGCGCCCGCACTATGCTGAAGCCGGCGGCGAGAATGAAACCGATCACCGCGTTCATACAATGCACTCGCTTGACGATAGTCATAATTTTTTCATCCTCAAAACGATTCGCGGGCGAAATCAGTCCGCGAGCAGTTTCATTCCCTCTAGAAGTCGAAATCAAAGCCAAACATCAGCTCGCTGGTGTTGATTCCCGTGCCATTGGGCGCCGTTCCGTCCTGATGCAGCCAGTTGTACTCGTTGTGCCACGCGAATCCGGCGCGGCTGGTCATAAACGGGTTATAGCGATAACCGACCGTGTAGGTCGAGATATTGCCCAGGTTGGAAGGGTTGGTGGGCGTTGCCTGCCGCGACATGCGTATGGTTTCATAACGCCCGACAAAGATGAGCTGCGGGCTGTAGATGTAGTGCGGCTCGAACAGAACTCCGTTCCAAGTTGGGGCTTGCGAGCCCGGGGGAAGTGCTGCCGGGGGAGTGTTGTTCTGGCCATTCAACAGATCGGGCAAGTCACCGTAGCCCTGACCAAACCAGACGTTGTCCCAGCCATGTTGGGTAACAACCTGCAGATCAAAACGCTGTCCGAAGTAGAACTGTCCGACAAATCCTTCGCGATGGAACGACTTGTTGCCCACCCCGGAGCCTGGCACCGGTCCATTGGGTCCGCCGCTGGTGAGCCAGGTGGTGGGAGCCTGCCCGATCATAGCGTAGGCTCCAATGCGATCCACTCCCATTCTGCCGGCGTCAAAAGCCTGGCTGACGGTGAAGAATCCGGTGTAGGAATTTGCGCCATATACCAGTCCGGGGGTGCCATCGGAAGTACTCAGTAGAGACGCCGAATAGCGGGTGCGGTCGTCATAGGAGTGGCCCATCAACTCCACCCCAAGCTGGTTGTCGCCAATCTGGCCGAAGATGTTGCCGTCGCCCACCGGGATGAAGTGGTAGAGGTGGTAGATTCCGCCGTTGCCGGTCAGGGTCAGAACCCGCTTTTCCGAAAGCAAGTTATCGAGTTCGAACTTGCCCAGCTTGACGTTGATCCACGGGCTGCCGAATACGTTGTCGAGCCGCGCCATGACGGTCTCGAAGTGAAATGCTCCGGCGTTGTTGGAGGATGGAAGGAGGTAGAACGAGAAGTTCTTTTCCAGAGTGCCGCCGGTGTGAAGGTCGAGCCCGCTCAAGTCAAATCCGGAGGAAGTCACGCGCGTAATCCCATTGCCCTGATCGACCGCTACCTTGCCGGTGCTGACGCGGTGCCACATTGGCGTCATGCGGAAGGTGACCGGCCAGTACCCCGGGTTCTGCCAGATCGGGGCGTCCTTGTCGTTCATCAACTGGTAGCCGTTGTCTTTGAATTTCTGGCCAAAGTAATTGAGCATCGGCCAGGATTCATGGCAGGCGGAACAACGAAGCCCATACTTGCGGGCGAAGGCCGGTAGGGCATTCGCTTCTTGCCTGTTGCTCAAAATTACAAAGACCAACGCCAAGAACAAAGTTGCAAGAAGTTGGATCGAACGAAAACACCGCGTTGCGACGCGCATTCCGACCTCCTAAAGCGATGTTGCTGACTCACATCGTGGCAATAACCCTGTACTGATCGTCTGCTTTTCCGAGCCTTGTACCGAGGGAAGATTTTTGGGCATTATTCCATTCTGAAGCTGGATCAAGCCTGTAAAGAAATTGTAAAGCGAACCATAACCAACACCTGAGTGGAACGCTCGACGCAAGAAGCTGTGATTCGAGAGGTAGTCCTAGTCTTTTTTCCGGACAAAGTAATCGATGATTGTGAACACGACGAGGAAAGCCACAATAACTATCAGGAAAAACTTGATTAGCGTCCACATCGGTCTCGGAGTCTAGCGAGGAAATCTAAAAATAAGCTGAAATGGGGTTGTTTCTCTACCGATGGCTGACGGGACTCGCAATTTTTTGGCACTGCGTGCAGGAACAAATAAAGGTCGCCCGATCCGGAACAACCGGGTGCCCACACTGGGCACAGATCAAGTAGCGCTCAATCGGGGTCATTTCTTTGAAGTGGACGCGCTCGATACAGTATGGACACCGCTCTTGGTCCATCGCTGCCCGAACCACTCAATATTTCTCGTTCAGAACACTACTGTCTGCTTGGATAGCATTGGGTTGGATGGCTCATGTCACAATGATCGATCGGGGCCCTGGAGAAGGTGTGATCCAGGGTTTGCCAAGGGACAAGCACCAGGTCTAGTGTCACTTCCAAGTTTCCCCGTTTGATCTCGCGCAAAGAACAAACCGAACGCCCGCATAAGATTGACTCGTTGTAGAGCGACGACTGAGGAGTATTCGGTTGTTCGGAAAACGTGACATCGTGGCCGCACCGGATGTCTTGGGCAAGCCTTCACTGAGCACAAAGATCGAGTCCGTTCAACAGTTCGCGTTATTCGTGGGTGTCTGCCGTACCGACAGTGCGGCGATTATTTCTGGGAGTCGCGAAATGCGATTGTATCGCCGCCAGAATCTCTTTTCCGCTGGTGATGCTGTCGACCAAGTATTCTTGGTTCTCTCGGGCAGCGTAAAGATGACTCAGGCAGGCTTTAGTGGCGGCGAGGTGATGCTCAGAGTTTGTGGGGTCGGTGACTTGGTGGGAATGTTCGGCCTATGGCCGGACGACAAACACAACTCCTCTGCCCAGGCCGCCCATGCAGGCACCGCACTCGTTTGGGATTCGGCAACCTTTGCCAAACTGCTGGACCAGTTCGCCCGGCTGCGCCACAATACATTCCGCGTTCTGGAGGAACGCCTGCAAGAAATGGAACAGCGATTTCGCGAACTCTCCACCGATGATGTTCAAACACGCCTGAGTAGCGAACTGATCCGGCTGTCAAAACGCTTTGGGTGCGGCGTTTCGGAGAATGGAGAAATCCACCTCTCCCAAACAGATCTGGCTCAATTGACAGGCACAACCGTGCCAACCGTAAGCCGTCTGCTTGGCCGCTGGGAGAAACTAGGAATCGTCAGTGTCGGGCGGGAGGCGGTGCAGATTCGCAACTTCGCTGCGCTTACGCAGCTTTCTCAGAGCGAATAACTAGAACAAAGCCAGCGTCGTACGCGGGACGCTTGGCTGTGCTTGCTCGCTCTGCAACATATGATGCCGGACGTCAACAAATGCAAGACCAAGATGTGGCATCATTACAATGGGTTGAGACTATGTGGGGTGGGTTGATTGCTTGTCTACTGCTAGCCACTGTTGCGATTCCCATCGGCTCTGTTGAGGCACCGTATAGCCGCATTCAATTGCCGATTGAGGTGTTGGGAGCGGACGGAACTACGGCGAACCGAACGGTGGCCCTTGAGACTGCGCAGAGTGAGTCCATAAGATCCCTCTGGCTGCAGGTACATGGTCTGCGGTATCCAGGGCAAGCGAGCGTTCAGGTCAACGCCGGCCCGTGGATACCTCTCACAAACGACACTGCGATCGTCGCCGCACCTGGCAGAACATACGGCGGTATCGGAGGCGGGTTCGCGACGCTCGCGTTGACGATACCGCTTCCGAGTGGCACGGTCGTTGTCGGCGAGAACACCGTCCGCTTCCGGTTTGATCAGACCGACGGGCTCGCCAGTGGCTATCGCGTCCTCGCCTGGAACTTCTTAACAGCTGAAGGAAGCAAGGTGATTCCGCCCGCAAACTTTGTGGAGGATGCACCTGAAACTTGGACACCTCCACGGGGCGATGCAGCCTCCATCCACGCGGGACAGGAACTCTGGCATACCGCCTCACTGGTAGCCAGCAGCCTGCCAAACAGTCCGAGAATTCAGGTGCACTGCTCCGATTGTCATGCGCATGATGGGCGCGACTTGAAATACTTTAATTTCTCCAGTGCCAGCATTGTGGCTCGCTCGCGTTTCCATGGCCTGACTACGGTCCAAGGTGAGCAGATCGCCAGCTACATCCGCAGCTTGCCGCTTCCCAATCCCGGTCGACCGTGGAACCCTCCCTATCAACCCGGGCCCGGGTTAGACGAGCAGCCAATTTCGAATTGGGCAGCCGGAGCGGGACTCTCATGGGTCCTCGACCAAGACGCGAATGGCCTGAAGTATCTGCTTGTTCCGATCGGCATGCACGTAAATGAGACAACTTCTACTCCGGCGGATTCTCCCGACCTTCACGAATTGGTGACACAGATTACGCCAGACCTCTTTCGTCCCGATGGTAATCTCAACGTTCGCCAAATCCCGATTGCCATGCAATTACCGGATTGGAGCCAGTGGCTGCCCCGAATTCATCCCAAAGATGCTTGGGGTGCGGATTTTGCCGATAGCAAATTCGCGACGATGTACGACGGGGGAACGAGTTCGGGCAAGTCAAGACTCAAGCCCAAGAGCTCGCTGCGTGAACTCCTGACCGCAGCTCAGACTTCTCACTCAGATCTTCGCTCTGTTGTTCCCGCATTCGTCCGATGGTCGCGGGCGCGGCGGGCTCTCCTCGGACGCATTGTCAAAACGAAAACGGTATGGTCAACGGAGCTGACCAACAAGGTTTACTCTACTCAGCTCTGGCAGCTGATGAAGACCTGGGAAATGACTCAGGAGTTTGGCCTCGAAGGGAAGGGGCACGATTTCTTTGGTGAGGCTGCCGAGCCACGCACCTGGTGCAGTACCGTTCCCGCAGATACCGCTCCCGCTGCAGCCCACATCCCAGATGGAACGACTGGGGTTGGTGCCAGCGCATTGACAAACGAGTATCTTTCAGCATCGTGGTACGAACTCCAGATTTTGCTGAATAGCGGGAACCACCAACACCATAATCGCTCACCTATCGATTGGGTCTATGTCATCGGCCAGTTCCACGACCTGTACCTCCAATCAAACAATCCTGAGCCGGTGCGACTCCTCGTCGCCGTCACCAAAGCTCTGCAATCCACCGATGTTCACCTGGGCCCTGACAATTACAGCGAGGGCTGGCGGCCCGAGCAAACCATTGATCCACGTATCATGATCAGTCCTTATTGGGCGCCCTTCTTCAAGCCGGTCCACTTCGAGATACGGCGTGCTATCGCGGAGTCGGTGCTTGCGGCCTGGATGGAGAAAACTCTCAGCTACCCCCTCGCGAAGTACCTGCCGCTTCCCATGGTGCAACGCGATTACAGCCCACGCCTATACAGCGACATTAGCGGCGGAAGGGTATGGAAGGCGGCAGGACAATTCCGAGCTGCTGGCGTCTCCGACGATCTTGTCGGGCGCTTGGTGAATTGGGGCATCGCATACGACCAGCGTGCGATCGCTCTTCAATATCAGTAAAGCCGTGAACCTCTGCAGTTCCCACTCAGCGTCCTAGCTAGAAATATTCGCTCTGGCCTTCTTACTCTTGCGTCTAGCGTGACCTAGCAAAGCAACTCGCGACATTGTTGCCCTCGATGCTTCCACGGCACATGAGCGGCAGTAGGTTTTCTTGACTCTGTCCGCACCAAACGACTCGCCATAACCGGGCGAAGCCTAAAGCCGCCAGGATGCCTGATACAATCCGCCACCGAGGGGGGAACTCAATGTCCAATCTAGCGGGAGTGGTTCGGTTGTTGAAGAAGGAGCGGGATCGTCTAGCCAACGAACTTCGCCGAATCGGCGCTGCGCTCGCAGCTTTCGGCACGGCATATAGGAAAGGAACCGGCGCTCGAAAGCCGTCCGCGTCGGCTCGGGCGAGGATCGCAGCTGCCCAACGAGCGCGCTGGGCGAAGGTCCGAAAGAATGCGGGTGCTCAGAGTAAGGTCGCCCCAATTCGTGGAAAGCGGACACTTCCCGCAGCTGCGCGAAGGAAGATCGCCGCTGCGCAAAGGCCGCGATGGGCGAAGGTGAAGGCGGCGAAGAAGACGGCTTAATCTTCATTGGGAGAATCCTCGATAGAAAGCCGCGGGCCGAGGTGCTCGGCGGGTTTTGAGGTCCGATGGAGCAAATGCGGGCGGCGTCGGCCTTAACAGGCGAAAGCGGAGTAGGCTTGGAGGCCTTTATACTTGCGCTACTTCCGAAAGTGATCGATCTCAACTGTCGAATCCGCCCAAGTAACAGCGCGTTTTGCTACCTGGCGTCGCTGCTCTGTGGGGAGAAGTTCTTCAAAAGCGAATATCACTACACCTTCGGCGAATAGGTAGGGGTCCCATTTCGTAAGGTGGATTTCTCGATGATCCCAATCTGCTTTGTTGGCATCGCCTCCGATGACGAGTGTGACTTGGGGTCTGGGAAGTCGATTGGTGCCAAACTCGCGTTGTACTGCGGAGCACGCTGAGAGGTAGATCTTTTGCGCGTCAGCGGGCGGCCTTTGTTTGCTGTGAGTGCGGATCGTGAGTGCTTCCTGTCCTAGGCAACTCGTCGACAATAGCAATATTGGAATCAAAAACTTCATTTTGCAGGTCACAACTCCCCTCACTTTGAGATTTGCAGTTTCCGCGGGGTCAGGCGGGGGGCTTGCATAATGGTGGCCCGGCAGTGCCTATCGTTACAAAGCGTTCGATGAAGAACTTGAACAGCGCGTAGGAGGATCGCAGCCGCCCAACGAGCCCGCTGGGCGAAGTCCGACAGAAGGCAGGTCCTCAGAATAAGGTCGTTCCGATACTGGGAAAGCGGACGCTCTCGGCAGCGGCACGAAAGAAGATCTCGGCTGCGTAAAGGGCGCGATGGGCGAAGGTGAAGGCGGGAAGAAAGACGGCTTAGCGATCGACTGAGTGCGATACAGAAACCCGCTCAGGAAGGTGGCGGAGACTGAAAGCGAAAAACTCCTTCCGAGAAAATGACCTGTTGGCGACGGGGTTCTGCGGCCGATGAAGTGACAATCCATCAGGAACCCAACTCGCTGAACTTGGCCGAGTGTCCGTTCCGTAGAACAGATGCGGACAGCACTCTGCATCTCGTCAAGCAAGTCTCGTAGCCGGTCACATCGGCCAAAGAACCCCGTCAAGACGTTTTGGCAACTCCTGGGTGCTAGACATCTGGGAAGATCAGCCGCCTCGCGGGTGCCAAGCTCACTGGGGCAAAACTCAACGCAGCAGCCTGGGCTTCCTCCCGCCCTACGCCTATATCCGCGTGTGCCGCATTTTCTACTTTTTCCACATTGCGCTGTCCTTGAGTTCTAGGCGCATATTTACGAATTTGCACGCGTCTTGGCTAAACTTCGGCAAGTCCTCAGTTGGCTCCGACAATGTTGACATGTAAAAGATGCGCTTCTGTTCGAGATCAAACTTGATGACATTGCGAACACGGCAAATTCCGGTAACGTTACTAGCAACAATCGCTTTCTTGTCCCAGCGCTCGACCGTGTAGTCCTCCTGATCGCTGTCTAACGAGAACATAGCAGATTCCCGTTGTAACTCAGCTTTGCTTCTTGCCCTTGCCTTTGCGTGTCATCTTCGCATCCGGGTCCGTCTTCGATGAGTGCGTCTGGTTCGACCGCTTCTCCCCGTGGAAGTCCACCGTCGCATTACCAGGATCGTCCGGCGGAACGGCCTTCTTGGCATCCTTGCGTTGATAACTCTTCACACTCGCCCACGCTTCCAGTAGCGTTCCATCCACGGTGAAGTGCTCGTCCGAGAGCAGACTCCGCTCGCGTGCCTGCTGGAGCACGGCTTGGAAGAAGGCTTCGGCAATGTCCCCATCGAGCAGCCGCTCGCGGTTCTTGGTGAACACGGTCACATCCCAAATGGTGTCGTCCATGTTCAAGCCCACGAACCAACGGAACAGCAGATTGTAGTCGAGCTGTTCCATCAGCATCCGTTCGCTGCGCACCGAGTGCAGCGCTTGCAGCAGGAGCGCTCGCAACAACTTTTCCGGCGCAATCGAGGGGCGTCCAGTTTTGGAGTACAGCTTGTTGAACCGTGGTTGCAGACCCCGCAATGCCTCATCAGTCATGGCACGCCGTGAACGCAAAGGATGGTCTTGCGGAACTCGCTGCTCCGGGCTGATATAGCTAAACACGTCCAACTGCTGCTCGTCTTTTCCGCGCATGCCTTCTTCTTATCAGGTTCTGTTGTGGAGACAAGAGAGCTTTCTGGTACTGTGGAGGCTTATTCGGAAATAGGGACGCCCAGTTCAGCTTTTGAACCCTCCGCGACAAACCCTCTCACGCTGAAGGCATCCTATGCGGGAGGGCAAACGTGTCAAACTCCGATCTGACTTCGATTCTCTTCATACTCTTACTTCTTGTCGGGTTGGCACAGTTGCTAGGCTATTTCTTCGTCAAACTCCGACAGCCGAAGGTGGTCGGCGAAATCCTGGCCGGCATCGTAATGGGCCCGGCTCTAATCGGCCGATTGCCGTTCGTGTCAGGGCTGATGGAAGCCACGAAACATCAGGTAAACATTTTGAATTTTGTTTACTGGCTCGGCTTGCTGCTACTGATGTTCCTGTCTGGGGCCGAAACCCGCCAGCTTTTCACTCGCGAAGAGCGCCGCGAAGTGGGTTGGCTGGCCATCGTGGGTACGGGCATACCATTCACCCTTGGGCTTGTGCTGGGTCCGTGGCTTATTGGCCCCGTGCTCGCCGGTCCTAACGGCAATCGCATTTCTCTGATCATCATTCTCGCCGTTGGGGTCGCCGTAACCTCCGTTCCGGTTGTTTCGAAGATTTTCGCCGACTTGAAGATACTCCACACCCGCTTCGCACGACTAGTTCTCGGCGTCGCCGTGCTGGAAGACATCGTGCTGTGGCTGGCGCTGGCAGTGGCGACAGCAATGGCCGGCAAAACCGTGCTCAACGTGCGGGAGATGTCGGTTCACTTGATCAGTACGATCGGATTCTTCGGACTGGGGCTGACGATCCTTCCCCGGATAGTGAAGCGAATTAACAAATCACGGTTCAACGTTATCGCGAAACACTCGCCGGTGGCCTATACGATTGCAGTTCTTCTCGGATACTGTGTGGTTGCTGGGGCACTCGATGTCAGCGTGGTATTTGCCGCCTTTCTTGCCGGCTTCGCCGTCGTACACAAGAAGCGCAGACTGTTCTCGGAGGCGCTCGACGCCATAGGAAAGGTATCGTTCGCGTTCTTTATTCCTGCGTACTTCGCGATTGTGGGATTGAAACTCGACCTGGTTCGCGGCTTGTCGTTGTCGATGATGGCGGCCTTCATCGTCGGAAGTTGTGTCGTCAAGATTCTTTCCGTGTCATTGGCGGGGCGTTTCGCAGGGTTCCGTGGGTTGGATCTGATCAATCTCGCGATCACGACTAACGCACGCGGCGGACCAGGTATCGTACTGGCCAGCGTGGCATTTGAAGCCGGGATCATCAGCCCAAAGTTCTACACGACACTTGTATTAGCGGCCGTCCTCACCTCGCAGATGGCGGGCGCGTGGCTTGACTATGTGTTGCGCCGAGGCTGGCCGTTGCTGACGCCAGCTGTCACCGGTGAGTCGGCCATCGTCTCAGCCGAGGAGAGTCCGTCCGCGGCTTGAGTGCGGCAGAGGCAAACGCCCGAGAACAATCTTCGTCGCTGGATCACGCGGTAGCTCTTGATAGACCGTCTTTTGGGCTTAACGCTTCGCACCGAGTTTTTCCGCAACCTGCTAGTACTACTGTGTTATAAAGTAGATTCCTTGGGCTGAGAAACCCACCCTGGACTTACAACTTTTGCCGAATTCATCAGAGCTTGAAGCGGACTCCCAGCATGGCTGCTGGCATCACTGACCACTAGCCTGGATTATTCGCTGATTTTCCTCGCCAAAAAAGAAAGGATGCTCTAAAAGGTAGATGAACACTGGGTTTCGTGGACCCAGCATTCCCTTTCGGAGCACCCATCACTTGATACAAAGGGATATTACGTCAATTGTGAACATCGGGCTTACAATAGGCGCGGAAACCAGTAGCCCTATGGCGGAAACTATCGGCGACAGTTTCGAAAAGATCGTGGAGTGGGCGTACAACACATTGCCCGAGAAAATCAGAAACTTGCCAGATTTTCCCGGCATTCAGGTGGCCGAGGAGCCACCCGTGGATGTGTTGAAGGATATACGGGAGCGCAGAAACTGGCCCAAGGAAAAGGAATTGCTGGGCTTGTACAGCGGCCTGCATAGAAACCAACCAAGACATTTTCAATCGAGAATATCTCCTGACCTCATTTTCGTTTTTCGCGGTCCAATTCTGAGATGCTCGAAGGGGAATCTGCCAGCCGAAGTAAAACAAGTCGTTTGGCATGAAGTTGCACACTGGCTGGGTCACGACGAGGCGGTGGTAAAGGAACTGGGGCTTTCAATCAGCTTCACAGATTTAGTGCGTGATCCGCTCGACGTGGAGCCAAACACTGTCTCACAAGAGGGCGTCGCAAAGACAGATGAGCACGAGGACTTAGCAAACCAAAAAGCGCGCTGCCTGAAGTGCTACTCGACAGATGTGATCTGCCGTGAACTCGACAAGCCGTTGACCCCTCATGGAGCGTGGCTGACTGATCCTGTGCTTTTCCACGAGAAAATCTGGAAATGCGAATCGTGCGGCTATGAATGGGATGACGACGACAACGGATAGTCAGTTGTTTAAATCAGGCGTTAACACTCAAATTTCGACTGCTTTCGCTTCACTTCACATCGGAGCGTTGGAAACCGATTCGGAAAGTTACCTCCGGTGTTTCGCCGCCCACCCTCTCCGCGCCCCCCTGAACACATATCGTGTCACGATATATCTCCTAAGAATCGCGACCCTCGAATTTTGTCAACTGTTACGGGGATCAGGGGGGTCACCACGCTCGCAGCCGCATGACTACTGGCGATTTCTATTTTTTCCAAAACGGGGTGCGGTAACTTGGGCTCCCATCTCTTATAACCCCATCAAGCCGAGGGGGGATAGGAGACAGAGATGATGAAACGACACATCTCTGTTGACTAGATGATAAACATGTGGAGACATTTTGGACGATGTGATCCGCCAGGATGTTGAGATGGGAGTAATTTTGATCGCATCTGGAGACATTTTGGGTGATGTGAACGCGTGTGGGCTGTGTGCATCTCATCGTGTGAGGGTCAAGAGACGGCGCAAACTTGTGGTAACGCCTGCGGGTGCTGGAAAATTCTTTCCCGCGAAATTCGCAAAAATAAAATCGCGCCAGGATGCCCACAAACGACTTTCTCCGTTTTCAGGACATTTTCCAAATTTTGAGAGTTGGGAGGAAAAAGGGACTTTTTCAACACCCACGCCTGATAGCGTCAATTGACTCGTCTATACTTGCCTCTCTGCTTGGGATGTCATCGTTTCGATATTATCTATCCAGAGATGAAGCTTGGACAAGCAGAGACTTGGATCAATGCTGAATGAACGGACGACGTTTGGTTTTCACATCGCAGGAACGAGAACAGATTCGTCAGGACCTCGTTGCGGCCGCAAAGGCAGACTCACGTGTTGGTGGCGCCGCACATTTGGGTTCAGCGGCGTTTGGGCAGCTCGACCGCTGGTCTGACATCGATCTCGCACTGTGTTTGGCTCCCAATGTCGACCTGAACCAGGTATTAGTTGATTGGACCACACTTTTGAATCGTGATCACGCAGCGGTTGCGCACTATGACGTTTGGAGTGGCGACATTTTGTACCGTGTATTCCTGCTCGACAACACTCTGCAAGTTGACCTCTCATTCTGGCCCACCAACGAACTGCGGGCGGTTGGCCCAAAATTCAATCTGATCTTTGGTGCTGCTGGAGAGCCGATTTCAGCGCCAGTCCCCGATTCAGAGGACCTGATTGGAATGGCGTGGCTGTACGCGCTGCACGTGCGCTCGAGTATCGCGCGCTCTCGACTGTTGCAGGCAGAATATATGTTGAGCGGAATGCGAGATAACGTGCTTGTGCTTATGTGCAAGCACCACGGTGTAGCTGCTGTCCAGGGCAGAGGCCTTGACGACCTTACCGAGGAGCAAAAGGCGCGAGCTGCAGAATGTCTGGCTCGCTCCTTGGAACCGGTTGAACTCAAACGCGCTTTTCGGCTCACTATGGGCGCTCTGATCGCGGAAGTGCGGCGAGCTGACTCAGGCCTCGCGACGAAGTTAGAGGGTACCTTAAACAGGATCGTGAATTGTTTGCCGTTGACTGGGTAGACAAATACTGGATGGCAGTATCGGTCGATTGTCTTAGAAATGAAAATCGATTCCGCCCGAAACAATGTTCTGCCTTACCTCAAGCAGCTCAAGACAATCGAAGACGAAGGGAAAACCGGAGATTCGTCCTCTTCGAACGCATTAAGGGTTTCCGTTTCGACTCCTACATTCGTTAAGCGGGCAGGCCAATTCTGCAAAGCAGATCTCCGAAACGTGTATCGCCGTGCAGGCTCTCAAAATGTGGGTCTAGTCCGAGGTAAACAAGATTTCCGGCGCGCGCCAGCAATGCTTTGTCTAGCCACTCAAAAGACTCGTCTCGCTCGCCCAAGAGCGCATGGAGTGACGCGCACACAAATGCATGTTGGAAGTGGGGAGCTCCAGATTCTTGCTTCAATTCCTCAAGGACCTTCCGGGCATCCAGGTGCCTTCCTATCAGGGCATGAGCTGCGGCCCATCTACCTCTACCACGCAGACTACCCCCACATAGCGCAAGGCCCTGCTCAGACTCTGCCATCGCATCCTGCCACATTCCGGTTCGAGCATAAGCACACGCGAGGAGTTGGTGAGTGCCGGGGAAAAGAGGATCGAGTTCCAGAGTCTTTCGAAATTCCTCGATCGCCTCGTAATAGTGTCGTGCGAGATAGTGAACCGCACCGAGGTGGAAGTTAAGCTTTGCCGATAGGGGATCGATAGACAACGCAACTTTGGCTTCAGTTATGGCTTCCTGGCATAACTGCCTGGTTATGTACCAGTGGCTAAGAACGTAATGACCACTTTCGACGTTCGGACCCAGTTTGATCGCACGACACAATTCTGCATGGGAGCTCTGCCAATCCCAATCATAGACAAGCTGGACGAATGCCAGGGCGGCGTGGGCGTCGGCTAAGGACTCATCGATGTCGAGCGCTTTGATTGCGGCCGCTTTGGCCTTTGGGAACGTCTCGCTTGGCGGCGCGTCACCAAAATAGGCCAGCAGCAAATAGAGGTTGGCCAAGCTGGTATACGCAAGAGCGTAAGTCGGATCTGCATCGATCGCCTGCCTCGTGTAGTGGAAGCCCTTCCGACACCCCTCCGGGGTCAATTTATTTGCAAAATGTACAGCCTTGAGAAAAAGGAGATAGGCCTCGCGGCTTTCGGTGGGGGCCCTGTTCAGCCTTCCCCTTTCTGTTTCGCCTCCTCGCAAGTGCAGCCTGCTCAGGACTTCCCGAACGATTTCTTGCTGGACAGCTAGCATGTCCCGTGGCTTGCAGTCATATTTCTCACCCCAGACGAGAGATCCCTTAGCGGCGTCGATCAGTTCGACACGAATGATCAACCCGTCACCGCGTTGGACGACCTCGCCCTTAAGGACAACCCGGGAGCCTAGTTCACGGCCCGTCCTGATCGGATCGATTTCCTTTTTTTTATGACGAAATACCGTTGTGCGTGGAACGACGCGGAGATCTTGTAGTCGCGAAAGACTATTGATCATTGTCTCCGCAACCCCTTCGCTCAGGTACTCCATCTCCAGATCCGATCCAGAGTTCTCAAATGGAAGGATTGCGATGGAATCGGCAAACTCAGGAGTTGAAGGCGCCTCGTGATGATCGGCCTGGGCAATCGGAACTGCTGGAATCAATAGACGGTAACCACGTTTGGGAATGGTCTCGATGAAGGTCGGTTTTCCGGCATTGTCCCCGAACGCTTTTCTCAATTCGGAGACGCAGCGGATCAGTACATCGTCAGTAACAAATGTGCCCTGCCAGACTTCCTCTACGATCTGCTCTTTCGAAACCACATCGCCGGAGCGCTGAGCCAAGCACAGCAGCACTCCCATCATCTTGGGTTCAAGACGAACCGTCCGCAGGTCGCAAACAAGACTGTTCAGCTGAGGTTGCACTCGCCAAACGCCGAGTTGAAGGTCGGACTGCATACGCCCCATCCGGACAACTTGGCTCTTCATTATATGCGCGCGTCCATCAAGGCTGTGTGCGAAAACCTCGGCAAACCCTCGGCATTTCCTCGGGACGTTGATCGGGTCGAACTGCTATCTCTGCATGAGCGTGGGGATAGGAGTTCGATTCGGGAAACGGACCTCAAGCCTTTCGAACTTGTGTCCTCTGTTGCATTGCCGAATCCAGCTTTCCATCGCGAAATTGTTCCACGCAGGGCGGGGGCGAAACGAGCCCATGCGAAATCCGGATCACCACGGGATGCACAAGGTCTGAAGACATGGTGAGGAACAAGCGAGCTCTCTTTGCAGTTACGTTGATGCCGTTGCTGTGGTTCGACGCATCGGCCACCACCAGAGTCCAAGACGATACAATGCCGTCTCCAACATTCGCAGCTCGCGAGACTTTGTCCATCACAGAGCGAGCCCAACAGGGAGATCCGCAAGCCGAGTTCCAATTGGGTTCGTCTTACATGACGGGTACAAATGTTTCGCTGGATCACAAGAAAGCTGTCACATGGCTGCAAAGGTCGGCAGACCAGGATTTCCCCGATGCAGAGTTTGTGCTCGGTTATCTCTACCAACACGGCATGGGAGTCAAAAAGAACTATCGGGAAGCCATGCGCCAGTACACCGCTGCCGCTGGACACGGCCACCCGACGGCTGAAAACAATCTCGGCTCCATGTATGTACGTGGCGAAGGCGTCCGCAAAGACTTCAGCCAGGCGGCCGAGTGGTATCGAAGAGGAGTCAGCCACGGCGGAATCGTCGCCGCCTGTAATCTTGCGTCCTTATATTTTCAGGGCAAAGGCGTTCCTCGTGACTACGCTCAGGCGGCGACTTGGTTTCGCGCCGCTGCCGCGCGCGGCTATCCTCCGGCACAGGAGAATCTCGCCTGGATGTACTTCACCGGCACCGGAGTGAATCTGGATTTCTCCGAAGCCGCCAAATGGATCCTGCGTCGTGTTCTCAGCTTTGGGTAACGCTGCCGTGTTTGGCGCTGGAATATTCGCTTTGGCCTTTGGCCTCGAACGCGCCTGGAATCCTATCAGCGATCCAAGCGCCAGCAAGGCAAAGGGATATGCACTAATATCAGCAGCATCAGTCTCAGCGCAGATCCCGAATCTTGGTGCCAGTGAGACCATATATTGGGGTGAAATCGTTTAACGCCCATCCGCCTGAGTTCACCCCAGTAGGGTTAATTGTGAGGTGAATTCGAATTCACACGGCACACAAGCGCGACAGCTTCCCAAATCAGTCTGACCGGCGAGATGCAACAGGACCGGCGCGGGCGGTTGACGTTCTGGAGAATTGGGAAGCCACAAACGTTAGCGTCCTAAGTTGGGTCTTTCTCCGGCGACGAATGCCGTAAGGTCTGCAATACACTGCGGCGTGGTCGCCCACCCTCCGAGTGTCGTGCGGCATTGGGGACACACGAGCAAAACCGAGGAATTGTTGAAGGATGTCGGCGAGCGCGTGGCAGTTCTTGCAAGCTATGTGACTCTTCGCAGTGCGTTCCGCCAGCTGTTCATAGAGAGGCATTGCCGTAGCCTCAGACAGAGAATGACCAAGAAGCCTCTAGACCCCAAACGGCGAGGCGCAACGAGATCGCTACGCAGGGCAATTGACCTATTGGAGGCGATGCCTTCCGTTAAGTAACTGTCGCTGGTCACAACCGTTTGTGATCCAGATCACGGACGGTCCGAGAGGCCGGTGCGATTCTCTGGAAAATTTGGGGGCAGCAAAATGGAAAAGCCTTCTTTGGTTGCGGCAATCGGAAAGTTGGCCATCGCTGGCAAACAAGTCAGGTTATTGATTCTCGATCCAGTATCGGACTACGCGAGAATCAGCAAGGACAAAGATGACGAAGTACGCGCCACATTGAACACGTTGAAGGGACTAGCCAAAGACCTGGGTGCTGCGGCGCTCGGCATAAACCACCGCAACAAGAAAACGGATCAGGGCGCAGTTCACAGAGTATCCGGTGC